>Ga0190363_1000249_pt1 | contig 30988 bp, 30 predicted proteins | sample 48721867_MG_FD_161272 | JGI IMG/M metagenome (GOLD analysis project Ga0190363, IMG submission 161272) | Hydrothermal vent microbial mat bacterial communities from Southern Trench, Guaymas Basin, Mexico - 4872-18-6-7_MG | ecosystem: Environmental > Aquatic > Marine > Hydrothermal vents >... | reverse complement strand
CGTCAGCCCCGTTGGGTCGAAGATGACGGCGTCGCATCCATATTCGACGACAACTCCCCTGCGATACCTAACCGTGAGCAAGTTCCCCCTCTACCCCGTCTTCAGCATCAATATCGCTTTTGCGAGGTCCCCCCCCGCCTCTTCCAGCACTCTCCGAGCCTCTTCGAGGCTGACGCCCGCCTGCTGGGCGACGAGGAGGATATCCTCCTCTGGTATCGGCCTCTGCTCCATCCTCCGCTCCTTAACACGTCCCCCCGTGATCTGGTAGACTTTCTCACCTCTCATGTCGAGAACGGCTACGATAGGCTCTTCGATGACGATCTCTCGGTCTCTCCCTCTGATGACGACTTCCTCTACATCTGTCAGCGTATCCATCTTCAGCCCCATCTGTTTCATCATCCTCCGCAGCCTTCTAGAGGGGGTCCTCGCCATCCCTAATCCCCCTAAATCGAGTTCTCAGCTGCCTCTACCGTATTCTTTATGAGGTTGGCGATGAGCATCGGCCCTACGCCGCCTGGGACGGGTGTGATGGCGGAGGCCACCTCCTTCACCGCCTCGAAGTCGACGTCGCCATAGACCTTATCCTCTTCATAGTTGTTACCGTTGTCGATGACGACAGCTCCAGGCTTAACCATCTCGGCCCCCACAGCCCATTTTCGGCCTATATCGACGACAAGCACATCTCCCATCCTTGTGTAATCGCTCAGCTTTGGATGATCGCTCCTCACACAAGTCACCGATATGCCCTTACTCATCAATAGGGCTGCGAGGGGTTTCCCAACGATGTCGCTGAGGCCCACGATAACCCAATGTCGATCGACGTATTCGATGTCATATCTCTCCAGGAGTTCGAGGATGGCCCCCACACCAGCTGGAGGATAGCATCTCTCCCCCCTAAGTAGCCTTCCTAGGGTCTCATTGGTGAGGCCGTCGACATCCTTCTCCGGCGGTATAGCCGCCAGCACCTCATCCTCATCGACATCCTCTGGGAGGGGGAGTTGAACCATGACGCCGTGTATCGACGGATCTCCACTGAGTTTCTCGACGAGGGAGACAACCTCCTCCGTTGTGGCTTCGGGTAGGTGGTGTACCGTGGCCTCAACGCCAACCTTCTTACATCTCCTCGCCTTCATCTTCACATATCGCCTTGATCCCTCATCCATGCCGACGAGGACTAAAGCCAGGGAGGGGGTGACACCCCTCTCCTTCAGTTTCTCAACTCGCCTCTTCAGCTCCTGAAGCAGCTCGGCGGAGGCCTTCTTTCCGTCGAGTATCACCGCCATCCCATGGCACCTCATGTTAGGCCTGTGATCCGACCTTTTTCATCGATGTCCATCCTCTCAGCTGCTGGATGCGTCGGTAGCGCGGGCATGGTGTTGATCTCGCCGCAGTAGGCGACTATGAAGCCTGCTCCCGTCATCGGCCTTAGATCTGTGATCCTCAACACATATCCCTCCGGTGGCAGCCCCTTAATCCGCTCATCATCCGTTAGCGATAGACTTGTCTTAGCCATGTTAACCGGCATCTCCTCCAGGCCCAGCTTCCTTATGCGCCTCAGAGCCTTCCTCGCCTCTGGCTGAAGCTCTATGTCTGAGACTCCATAGACCTTTGTAGCTATGGTTCTTATTTTCTCCTCTAAAGGCATCTCTAGGGGGTAGAGGAACTTAAAGTCTGATTTCTTGGTCTCCAGTTCATGTAGCACTTTCCTAGCCAGCTCCACACCTCCCTCACCGCCCTTTGCGGCGACCTCCGATATGGCCGCGGGGATTCCTTGTTCCTTGCAGTAATCCATTATGACCTGGAGCTCCTCATCGGTGTCGAAGGGGAATCGGTTTATACAGACAACTGGTATGAGGCCGAAGAGCCTAACGTTCTCGATCTCCTTTCCAAGAACCGGAAGCCCCTTCCCCACTGCCTCGGGATTCGGAGTCTTCAACTCCTTACGCTTCAGGCCGCCCTGCCTCTTCAACGCCTTGGCGGTGACGACAAGCACAACGAGATCGGGTTTGAGGCCTCCAACCCTACAGGCGATGTCGCAGAACTTCTCTAATCCCAGGTCTGCGCCGAAGCCTGGCTCCACGACGACGTAGTCAGCCAGCTTCAGAGCCATTTTTATGGCCACTAGGCTTGGGCATCCATGGGCGATGTTGGCGAAGGGGCCTCCATGGATGAAGGCGGGTGTATGCTCGATGGTCTGAACTAGGTTAGGCTTGATGGCGTCCTTCATAAGTATCGCCATCGCTCCCTCAGCCTTCAGATCCTTTGCCTTCACGGGTTCTCCATCGACGTTGTAGGCAACGGTGATCTCTCCCATCCTCCGTTTCAAGTCCATGAGGTCTAAGGCGAGGGCGTGGATCGCAGCGATCTCCGAGGCCGTTGTGATCTCGAAGCCGCTTTCATAGGGTATGCCTCCCCTCTCGCCGCCTAGGCCGACGACGATGTGCCTGAGGAAGCGGCTCTCGATGTCCAGCACCCTCTTCCACTGTATGCTATGGATGTCTATTCGAAGCTGGTTTCCCCTGTAGATGTGGTTCTCCATCATCGAGGTGAGGAGGTTGTGAGCCATGGTGATGGCGTGGAGGTCTCCCGTGAAGTGGATGTTGATATCCCCCATCGGCAGAACCTGGGCATAGCCTCCGCCGCAGGCACCGCCCTTAATGCCGAAGACGGGGCCGAGGGAGGGCTGCCGGAGGACTACGATGTTCTTCGCCCCCACCTTCCATAGGGCCTGGGACAGCCCTATACTGGTCGTCGTCTTCCCCTCCCCACCCTTAGTGGGGACGATGGCTGAGACCACGATGAGCCTTCCATCTGGGCGATCCTCAAGACGCCTCAGAACGTCGAGGCTCACCTTCGCCTTATACCTCCCATAGAGCTCCAGGTCGGCCTCCGAGAGGCCGACCTTGGCGGCCACCTCGGTTATAGGTTTCAGCTCAGCGCTCTGAGCTATCTCTATATTGGAGGGAAGACCCATTATCACAACCCTCCTATACCTATGAAGGGAGAGGTTAATAGCCTTATTAAGGGTTAAAGAAGATCGATGGAGATGGTTAGGGTAACCTTCCTAAAGATAGGGTTTCTAGGCGTCTCAAACCTCATAGAGGCCCTTCTTGATGAACGTGCCTCTAGAAAGGGTCTATCCGTCAGGGTTGTCTCAACGGGATGTAAGATGGATGAGGAGGAGGCCATAGATGCCGCGAAGCTGGCGGCTTCCATACCCTCAGATCTCTACGTTGTCGTCTCTCCCAATGCAGCGCTACCAGGTCCAAGGGAGGCGAGGAGACTACTCAAGGAGGCTGGTAAGCCCATCATTGTGGTCTCAGATGAGCCGACGAAGAAGATCGCTGAGGAGCTCGGCGAGGAGGGTTATGGATACATCTTCATCTACGCCGACTCGATGATCGGCGCCAGAAGGGAATTCCTAGACCCTGTGGAGATGGCCCTATTCAACAGCGATGTCTTAAGGGTTCTGGCCATAACCGGCGTCCTAAGGCTGATTCACATGGAGCTGGATAGGGTGATCGATCAGATCGAGGCCGGTGAGCAGCCTGAGCTGCCCAGGATACGCGTCACAAAGGAGAGGGCCCTAGAGATGAGTGGCCTAAACAATCCCTACGCCTATGCGAAGGCGATGGCAAGCTTTGAGATGGCTAGGAGGGTAGCATCCCTCTCTACGGAGGGATGCTTCAAGATTAAGGAGAGGGAGCGCTACATCCCCATAGTTGCCGCCGCCCATGAATTGATGCGGTGGGCCGCCGCGTTGGCCGATGAGGCTAGGGAGATAGAGAAGGCAAATGACTCTGTCACTCGAATCGTCCACTTCAGGGATGGTTCCCTCAGACGTAAGACTAGGCTCTACGAGAAGTATGAGCTTATCACCGATCCCTAAGTCTACATCTACGCACCCTGACGGCAACGCCTACGTCAAAGGAGAGCATCTCCTCGCCGCTGAGAAGGGCTCTGCCAACAGCTATGACTCTCCTCCCTCTATCTAGGACGATAACTTCGTCTCCGGGTCTAATCTCAGGTGAAGCCTCGATAACATGCTTAGCGAAGACGCTTCTTCCCCTGGAGACCATTGGGGCTGCAACATCAGAGACAACGACGGTGAAGCTTGGTTTCTGAAGTTTAGCCACTAGGCGCTCAGCCCCCGCTATGGTTAAGGTTAGAAAGCCATCTGAGGGTCTCACCGATGCGAGGAGTCTCTCACCTAGGTAGATATGCCTAATCCTCCCTGTCGTCTTCGAATATGTGATCGAAACGTCCTCGGGGAAGAGGATTTCACCGGCTCCAGAGCCGAATTGATAGTCGGCTATAGCTCTCACCCGCTCTAGGTCGCTTATCATCGCCGATTTAAGGGGTTGAGCATTTATAAGGGGTCTCCCCCATCCTACATGGGCCTTAGGGATGCGATGTGAGGTCTGTGGGAAGCCCATCAGGGGTGAGCCGATATATCGGGTTATCGAGGGCGCCAGGATGATGGTCTGCCCTGAATGCGCCCGATTTGGAACCGAGTGGAGGCCCCCACCATCGAGGCCTAAAAGGCGGAGGAGAGCTGATCTATTAGAGGAGGTGGAGAGCCTTCAACCAGTGGAGGGCTATGGCGACCTAATCAGAAGGGCTAGAGAGCGCCTCGGCCTCACTCAGGAGGAGCTGGGGATGAAGCTGGGGGAGAAGGCGTCGGTCATAAGGAAGCTAGAGCGGGAGGAGCTGATACCTGATAAACGGCTCGCCGAGAAGCTGAGACGGGTGCTGAGATTAGAGGTTTTGGCTCCTGAGACCTCTTCCCCCACTATAATCAGGGTGGGTAAGCCCCCGGAGGTGACTATAGGAGATCTCATCAAACTGGATCGTCGAGCCGAGGAAGAGGAATGAGGGATCGAAGGGCGTATCTAAGGGCTTCGCCCATAATCTTTCGGAGGCTTCTCCATGAATAGTGGAGATAGGCGTGTAAGCTCCAACTTCTCGCAGGAGAGGTGGTCTTATAGATGGGGGCCTCTACCATCCAGCGTCGCCCCCTATGTCCCCACGCCGATTCAGGTGGTTAGACGTATGCTTGAGCTGGCTGAGGCTGGGGAGGATGACGTCGTCTACGACCTCGGATGCGGCGATGGGCGAATTCTCTTCACAGCCGTAGAGGAGTTCGGGGTGAAGAAGGCCGTCGGCTACGAGCTCAACGCCTCCATGTGTGAATCCATAATGAGGAGGGTGAGGGAGAGAGGTCTCGAAGGCCGGATAGAGGTGGTGAACGGAAATCTTTTCCTAGCTGATTTAAGGGAAGCCTCGATAGTCACCCTATATCTCACAACATCCGGAAACTCTAAGTTGAGGCCTAAATTAGAAGATGAGCTGAGACCTGGAGCCAGAGTTGTGAGCCACGACTTCCCGATTAGGGGATGGAGAACCGTGAAGGGTGGATACCCCGACCACTACTCTTATGGAACCCACAGAATCTACGTCTACAGGGTTCCAGATGCCTTTAGAATCGTTCATGAAGCCCCGGAGGGGGATCGATGGAGGCGGCTAAGAGAGATCTTCCTCCGCCTTGAGAGGGGAAATCGAGGCTAGAGGGTTCCCAGAACTAGGGCTAGAAGCGCCATCCTGACGTAGAGGCCGTGTTTAACCTGCCTGAAGTACCAGGCGTGCGGTGTATCATCGACGTCGGTTGATATCTCCGTCACTCGAGGGAGGGGATGCATCACGATGAGATCTTCCCTCGCATCACGTAGCATCTCCCTATCGATCCTGTAAGCATCCTTAACGGCTTCATAGTCCTCAGGCCTCGGGAACCTCTCCTTCTGAACCCTGGTGACATAGAGGACATCTAGCTCTGGAAGAATCGACTTAAGGTCGCTGACCTCCGTGTAGTCGAGTCTTCCCTCAACCTTCTCGAGGACATCTCGACGCATTCTCAGCTGCGGTGGCGATACAAAGTAGAGCTTCACATCATAGTTGGCGAGGGCGAAGGCCAGCGAGTGAACGGTTCTACCATAGAGGAGGTCCCCCACTAGGGCGATTTTAAGGCCGTCGATCCTCCCCTTCGCCTCCCTGATGGTGTGGAGATCGAGGAGCGCCTGAGTTGGATGTTCCCATGGGCCTGAGCCTGCGTTGATCACCGGGACCTCAGCCACCCTGGCAGCCCTCAAGGCTGAGTCCTCCTCCGGATGCCTTACGACGATGACATCAGCGTAGTTCTCCACGGTTCGGATGGTATCCTCGAAGCTCTCGCCCTTAGCTATGGAGGAGACGCCGGGCTGTGCGAAGCCTATTACCTCTCCTCCTAGCCTATGCATGGCCGCTTCAAAGCTGAGCCTCGTCCTTGTGCTGGGCTCGAAGAAGAGCGTCGCCAAGACACGTCCCTTCAACAGGTTCGAGCCCCGCTCAGCGAGGGGCTTCATCTCCGACGCCTTGTCGAGTATGAAGTCTATCTCCTCCCTGTTGAAGTCAAGCATCGAGACGACATCTCTACCCCTAAAACTTGAGGCCTCAACCAAATTGGGACACCGGGAGGGAAATATGGGAGGTCCTTTAAAAAAAGTTGAGGTTACTTCTTAATTCTCTTAACCTTATAGATCATCGAGCCGTCGGAGTTCCTCTTATAGATGGTGATGATGTATTCACCCTCCTTCCCGCAGCGTCCTCCACCAAGGATTCTATCCCTCATCTCAGATTTGGGCGATCTGGAATATATTACACTTTTATGGAATAGTAAAACGTATTTCAAATCCATATTGAGAAAAAGATGGGTGTTTAACCTATTATCTCCCTAAAGATCCTCAGATGGTTTTCGCCTAGAATCTTCCTAATCTCCCCCTCGGAGTATCCCCTCTTTAGAAGCTCCTCGGTGATGCCTGGGATTTTAGAGACATCCTCCAGCCCTTCAGGCGTCGATCCAATGCCATCAAAGTCTGAGCCTAGGCCGACGTGGTCTATGCCTGCGACCTCCACCACGTGATCAATGTGATCCACCAGTCTCTCCAGGGTGGCCTTCTCTTTATGGATGAACATGGGGGCAAAGTTCATACCTATGACTCCACCGTGATCTGCGATAGCCTTGATCATGTCATCTGTGAGGTTTCGTGGATGATCGCAGAGGGCTCGACAATTGGAGTGAGAGGCCATGAAAGGCTTCTCAGCCACCTCTACGACATCCCAGAAGCAGCTGTCGCTGAGATGTGAGACGTCTAAAATGATGCCTAACCTCTCCATCTCTCTTATAGCCTCCACACCCAGCTCCGTCAGCTTACTCTCAGCCCTTGAAGCCGCTAGGCCATCGGCGAAGGGGTTTCTCCAATTCCAGGTTAGGCTGATCATCCTGATTCCAAGGCGGTGGAAGATTCCTATCATCTTTGGATCTCCCATTAGGGGTTCAGCCCCCTCTAGGGAGAGGAGGCCTGCCACCTTCCCCTCCTCCACCGCTCTCATTATATCTCCATAGCTCTCAGCCTTCACCAACCCCTCATTCTCCTCACATTCCCTCTCGAAGGCCATTACGAGCTGGAGTGCCCTCAACAGGGCATCTGAAGGATTTGGCCTCCAGCCCGTGTAGATGGCGAAGACTTGGCAGTCAACTCCCCCCTCTTTAAGTCTTGGGATGTCTATATGCCCCTCCTTCGAACGCTCTCCCAGCCTTATCGGCCTTCTACCGCTTCCCGGCGGAGGTAGAACCCTGAGAAGGGTGTCGCAGTGGGTGTCGACGACGATAGCCTCTCGATGTATCCTCATAGCCTCCTTGGACATCTCATGAATTCTCCTCGACTCGATGGTTAAGCCTTCCGCCCGGATTTATCTCACATCTATAAAAATTGGTGGAGGGCTACTCGGCTTTATGAGGAATACATCTAAAATCCGTAGGAGCCTCTCTGCCTCCAGCCTCATAAACTGCCCTCTCTCGCTGCGAGGCATTCCGGGTAGGTTTAAATGAGAGGTCAAGGTATGTGTTTAGGGTTCGAGGAGTGAATGCTGATCCGAGAGGTGATCCTAGAGAACTTCATGTCCTATGAGTACGCCAGAGTCCCCCTGAAGCCGGGTGTCAATGTTGTCTGCGGCCCAAATGGCTCTGGGAAGTCTAGCCTGCTGCTAGGCATATGCGTGGCCCTGGGTGAGACCTACACTGAGCGATCCAAGCGCCTAAGTGATCTCATCCGATGGGGAGAGGAGCGGGCGAGGGTGACGCTTATCCTCGATAACACTCGACGTGGAGGCCGTAGACCCCTGCCACAATTTGATATGGACGAGGTAACGCTGACCCGAAACCTGAGGCGGGATGGACGCTACTGGTTCGAGCTGAATGGAAGAGGTGTGCAGAAGGGGGAGGTGATGGAGCTCCTTAAGGGATTGGGCTTTGACCCCGATAACATGCTGATCGTGATGCATCAGAATATGGCCGAGGTGTTCGCCAGTGTCACACCCCAGGAGCGGTTGAGGATCCTGGAGCGGGCTGTCGGCTATGAGTCCTTCAGGGCCGATGTATTGGAGGCGCGTAGGAGGCTTAAGGGCATATTGGCCGAGGAGGAGAATGTTAGAGATCTATTAGAGAGGGCTAGGGAGACTCTGAGTCACTGGAGGGAGCAATATGAACGGTTGATGGAGAAGCGGAGGCTTAAGAGGCGGCTTGAATTCCTCCAGGGGGAGCTGGCCTGGAGCCGGGTCATAGAGCTGGAGGAGGAGCTCAGCCGTTTAAACGATAAACTTGAGAGGCTGAGGGGGGAGCTAGAGGAGACGGAGGGAGAGCTGGAGAGGTGGAGAATAATAGTTCAGGAGGCTAGTGAGAAGCTTAAACGCTATAGAACCGAGCGCTTAGACCTATATGAGAAGCGAATAGACTGTGAGAGAACCATAGGAGTCTGCCGATACGCACTGGAGGCCGCTGAGGAGGAATTAAGTCGAATAGAGAAACTGTTGAGGGCCTCGGAAGAGCGTCGAAGACGCTTCGGCATAAGCGTTGAGGCTCTAAGGGAGAGGCTGAGCCGTGGCCCCGTTAGGCTTGACGATTACTTCAGGATCATAGCCGAGCTGGAGGAGGCTGAGGCCGAGACCTATGAGACCTGGAGGAGGGAGCTTGAGACCCGTAGGAAGGAGGCTGAGCGGCAGCGGGAGGAGCTTAAGCTTAAGCTTTCAAAGGCCGAGGAGGCTCTGGCATCCCTCCTCGAGGAGCTGGGGAGGGTTGAGAAGCATCTAAATGAGGCGAGCGAGAGATATGTCGAGGGCCGAATCCGACTGGCTCTCCTAGAGGAGAGGCTTAGAAGGCTTAAAGAGCGCATAGAGGAGCTGGAGGCCGAGACTGCGAGATGTCGAAGGGAGCTGAGGGATCGACGGGAGGAAGCTGAAGCCCGGGGACCGAGGGTGGAGACCGGTCGAACCCCTGAGGAGATCCTGGCTGAGCTGAGGAAGGTGAATGGCATACTACTCGGCATGGCCGATGTCTCGGAGGAGGCTGAGGAGATGTATCATGCATATTCGAAGACCTATAGGGAGCTGGAGGAGAGGGCCGACCTGCTGAGGGAGAAGCGTCGAGAGGTTATGGAGGAGGTGGAGGAGAGAATGAAGAAATGGCTGGAGGTGACTCAGGGTCTCCTGGACGACATTAATCAGCGTTATAGGAAGTTCCTATCAAGGCTTCAGGCCACGGGGGAGGTGAGGCTGATCAATCCCAGCGACATCGAAACCGCTGGCATAGAGATATATGTAGGCTTCAAGGGGGCGACGCCGACGAGGCTTGACCCCTACACCCACAGCGGGGGAGAGCGGAGCACGGCCGTCATGGCCTTCCTCCTAGCGCTTCAACAGCATATACTCTCACCCTTCAGAGCTGTCGATGAGTTCGACCTCCACATGGATCCCAGGAATCGTGAGGTGGTAGCCGAATTCATCGTTGAATCTCTCAAGGGCTCCAGCGATCAATATATGGTGATCACGCCGAGCACTGTCACCTTCAAGGGTCGAGATGTCCACGTATTGATGGTTCAGAAAACCGGTGGGGCCTCAACCGTGAGGGTGCTGAGGGATGAGTCGTAGAGAGGAGTTGGAGGCTGTCATAGAGCTCTGTAGGGCTGCGGCTGAGGGGGAGATAGACCCCTTCACCGTCGATGTCGACTATGTCCTCTCCGTCATCCGGAGACACTATGGCGAGGCTGATTCCCTGGAGGAGCTCTGCCTAGATGCCTCAGCCCTGAAGGGGGTGGCTCTCGTCCTAGAACGTCAGAGCGGTTGGATCAGGCATCAATCCACCACTCTCTACCGGGATCCCTTCCTCCTCACAAGGAGGCTGATGGAGATGGATATCAGAGCCATAGCTGAGGCTTTTATGAAGTCTTGGCACCCCATCGTCGAGCTGGAACAGGCGACGGCGGATACGCTCCTTAATGCCTTAAAATATTGGGAGGGGCTGCTGCCCCTGGAGGAGCGTTTGAAGGGTCTCGAATTGGAGGAGCGGGGCGTCGAAGCTCTCTCCAGGGAGGAGGCTGAAGCCTTAGGCATCATCGCCCCAGGAGGCTTCGATGAGACGCTGAGGGAGATGTGGAGGGATCTAAGGGAGAGGGGAGCAACCGACTACTGGGATTGGATCGGGACTGAGAGCTATGAGGAAACCCTTCAAAGGGCCTTCCTCACATCCTATCTCGTAAGCTATGGCTATGCCGCCTTAGAGATGGACCGCTATGGCGAGCATCTAATACTCAAACCCGTTGAGAGGCCTGGAGGGCAGAAGGGTGAGAGGCGTTCCCTTCCAGTTTTGATAGATGAGGAGAAGTGGGAGAGGTGGCGAAGAGAGCGTATGGGAGAAAATTGAAGCAGGCGGTTCACCTGCTATTCTTCAAGCATCATAGGCTTCCAGGGGTTAGAGGCTGGGAGCTTAGACGAGCCCTCGGCCCAGAGTGGCTCGATATCCTGGAGGTGTTAGACAATCGTCTCAAGCCCTTAGACTTGGAGGTGAGGAGAGTCTTCGAAGAGCCGGGGGAAGATCGACCTGAGGAGGCCAGGTATTATATCACTCTGCGGGGAGGCGTTGAGCAGCGAACGGCTAAGACGATGGGCTGGAGGATCGATGACATAGCGGGTCTCGCCGTGGCCGTAGCATACATCGCCGCGAGAGGCGGGAAGGCTCCCAGGAGTGATGTGGAGAGGGTGCTGGGGGAGAAGCTTCCAGGATGGAGGGTGAGGGCCAACCTGGAGCGATATATAGAGGAGGGCTACCTTGAAGACGAGGAGGGAGTTCTCATCCTGGGATGGAGGGGGAGAGCTGAGGTAGATGTGGATAGGCTACTGGATCGCATAATGAGGTCTAAGGCTTCACGTGAGAAGCTCGTCAAGGAGGGTGGTAAGTCCCTCAACTCTCCCAGGTCTGAGGGAGATGGCTGACAGCTCTCTGAACCTAATCGGCTCTAGGTCAGCTGGATGGAGTATGGCTCCCCCAACTACGAGCCTTTCGCCCGTTGAGCGATCAACTATCGCATCTCTCAGGATATGCAGCGCGTCGACATCCCTCTTAAACTTCTCCTCGCTGTAATTCAGGTCGAATCTTGGTTCGAAGACTATGATCCTAGGCTTCTCCTCACCCTCCGTGAAGGCCTCTAGGCATAGGGAGACCCACTTTGTGGAGGTGTAAGACCCATAGAATTCGTCAACGCCGTAGCGTCTGCCATAGTAGAGATCGACTCGGCAGCTTTCCCCATTCAGCGTGGAGTAGAGCCCAACGTTCATGGAGGCCTCGACGCTTTCCTCGTTCAGGGTGGTTATATGCTCCTCTTCGAGTTTATAGCCTAAATCTTGGACGACTTCGATGAGCTTCACGGCACACCATCTTCGATATATCTCATCCGGCTTGCCCCTGAGGATGGGCATCTCGACTCCAAGTAGAGGCTTTGGAGCCTCCTCGCCGTAGTTCCTGTGGAGTTTATATAACTCCGCGTATTGGGGGAGGCTTTCCATGCCTTTTAGTTCTCCAGCTCTCGCCTCTCCTTTAAGCTCCATCAGAAAGGAGAGCCTCGGATCTCTAAGCCTACCCTGGATTCTCCTCCTCAGCCTCTCAACTCCTTCCTTCAAGTCGTGATTCGATAGAAACTCCCTCGCCGCTTGCACGGTTTCATCTCTCTCAGCCTCTTTCAGCCTCCCTCTTAACACCTCATCTAGGTCTTCACAGCATCTTCTAAGCTCCTCCAGCTTCGATAGTAGGCTGTCTATATGATATCGGAGCAGCCTATTACCCGCTGTGTCGTGATCTATCTGCTCCTCCTCGACGATCACCCTATCGGCGAGTCTCCCTATCAGCTCCCTCAGCTTCTCTGCATCAGCCTCCCCCGCTTCTCTCTCCGCTATCCTCTGTAGCAGCGTCTTCACCATCTCGGCGTCTATTCGGTCTACCTCTCCTATCGGCCTCTCCACCCGCTCCTTATACATTCTCCTCTGAGGCTTCCTCGATATCCTCTCCACCACGGGTTCGAGCCTAGACCAATGCTCTGAGATATATTTGAACCAGCTTTGAAGCCGTTCTCTTATCTCGGAGCCATATCTTTGGTAGATGAGGTTGAGGGAGAATCTCCTCAGCTCCTTTAGATAATGCTCCATCTTGATGCGTATCCTCTTTCGACCATATATCTCGAAGAGATATTCACCTACCTCCTCTATCCTCAAGGTGAACCTATGCATCCCCGTGGGTTCGCCTGGCCTCCATCTCCACTCCACGGCTTCAGGATTCTCATAGGGTCTACTCCTATCGACGATCTCCACCCCATCGATGTATAACGATGCCTTCACAGAACCGCCTTTGAGGGGGAGAAGGATGATTTTATTTTCATCTCCCAGCTCGAGCTCGTTTACCCTACCTGGAATAAGCGTCTTCCCGTTGATGGAAAGCCTGTAACTCCCTAGGTTCTCAGGCGTAGAAGCTCGTGAACCCATATTCATCGAGGGTCACCAGCATCCGCTCAACCTTCTCAGCTGAGATGGGTAGATGCCCCTGGAAGTATCCGCTTAGGTCTTCGAGCAGTGGCCTAATCGGCTCAGCCCCCGATATCTTCGTAAGCACCCTCTGCTTCACCTGTAGATCCATGGCGATCCTGAGGTTCTCCTCTGGATCCTCACTGTATATGCCCCTGCTATTGGCGATATAGCTGAGGGTTTCCCTCCTCACCCTTTGAGATATGGGGAAGCCATAGCGGGCCGTCATATCGTTGATCTTCCTTAGCGTAGTGAGAATCCATTTTCTCTCCTTCGGCGGCAACTCTTTCCTAAAGCTCTTTAGTGTGGAGATGGAGAGCTTTAGGCGTTTATTATATTCCTCGGTCTCCTCACCCCAGATGTCGACATCATGGAACTCGATGACATTCGCCCTGTCGATGAGCTTAGGCGTCAATGAGTATGAAGCCTCATCGATGTTTATGGTTCCAGAGACGTAGAGGTTGGGAGGCATTCTCACCCTTGGTGGTATGACTCTCCCAGCTTCCGTCTTTAGGACGTTGCCTAAGCCGTGGAGATATATCACTCGGTCGAGGGATTCCATAGCGCTGATGAACCTAGAGAAGTAGTATTCAACCCTAGATAGATTCATCTCATCAAGGCAGAGGAAGTACGGCTTATCGGGATTCTCAATGGCCCTTAGAAGGAAGTCTAGGAAGGGGGTCGAGACATATCGACCTGTGAGAGGGTTGTAAAAGCCCAGGAGATATCGGTCATCCAGCCAGTTTGGCTGAACCGCGATCCTGAGATATTGCTCCTCCACGTTCTCGGAGACCGCCTCCGCGAAAAGCCTGGTGAGAGCCGTCTTGCCCATCCCACTGTAGCCCGTTAGGATGACGAAGGGCTTTGTCTTTAGCGATATATAATAGCTCTTTATCAGTCTCTCGGGATAGTTGTAGCCCCTGCTCTTGATGTATCTCATTATATGCTCTATCAGTTCCTTCTCCTCCAGCTTCTCCGCCTTCACCATCTCCACCCCTTTAGTCTCCGCCCTCGCCGGTACCTCCATCGTCGGCATGATGACTTCCCCCACCGCTATGGAGGGAGGTCCCTCTATGATCATTTCATCTCTCCTGGTGAAGTATCTCTCGAGGAGCTCCTCATCCATCTCCCTCTTAGTGAAGCCGTGGAGGCTTAGGATGATCTCGGCCTTATCGAGGCTTTCCTCCTCGGCCCCCTTTATGATGGTGACTCTATCGTTCACCCTCCAATCGGACTCCGCTCCGAAGAGGTTTAGCTCGGAGGGGAAGACCTTCAAGTCTATCATTTCATCGTCGCCCGTGACGTAGATGTAGAGGCTGTTACTCTTCCTGGTGTAGTATTTACCCATCTACTCTCCCCTCCTCTTTTTCAACCATTATATATTCAGAGTCAGATATTTCCTTCCTCGTCAATATCTTGGTATATGCTAGAAGCCAGAAGATGGCCAGCCATATCAACGTGAGGACTGTCCCGAAGTAGTCATGGAAGATCAGTGCTGGTAGATAGCCGATGTGGTAAGCCAAGAGGCAGGTGGCAACGATGCGGAGGATGTTGATGAGGAAGACTCCCTCCACCCCTATGAGAGCTGCCAGCAATCTACTCCTAAAGGTATAGGGACCCCTAAGGCCGACGGCTAGGGTTATAGCCAGCAATCCGAGGCTCTGCCATCCGACGCAGTTCCAGCTGACGTAAACTCTCAACGGCATCCATCCTTCCAGGTAGAGATAACTTCCCCTGATCGCCGTCGAGATCCCCAGGGCATTGAGGATCTTAGCCACCGCAGCGACGACTATAGGGGAGAGAACTCTCTCCATGTATTCCACGGGCATCACAGCCTCCACGATCCTAGTTAAGGGCTCACTGAAGGTGGTTAGGAGGGGAAGAGCTAGAAAGGAGGCTGCAGCATAGGCCAGGAGACTCCTAAAAACCTCTCTCTCACTCTTCATCTCTCCTCCTCACCTCCAGTAGGAGGGCGACGGCGATCAAGGGTATGGAGGAAAGAATCTCTTCCTCGATGACGATGCCGGGGAAGTCCGCATAGGAGTGTTTATCCTTTGAGTCATAGTCGAAGAAGTAGTCCCTCTTCTCAGCGGCGTCATCGTAGACGTATATCGCAATCCTAATCGTATGGCCGCTGCTGAAGGTGTAGGGATTGACGTTTTCCCCCTCCAGCTTTATCGGAGCCGGCGGCGAAGCAGGGTCTAAATGGATTACGAACCTATCTACATGTACCAGCCTAGGTGGTGTGCCACCTGATGGATCGACGTCGTAGATGCGGAACTCATAAGGGGCGTCATGAGGCTTAGAACAGTAGAAATAGACGTAGTAGACAACGTTTCCCTCCATTTCATAGTCTTCGACTAGGGGGCCATAGAGGTCGAACTTCCAGAGCTCATACCAGCCGGGAACCCCCGTATTCTTCCATCTATCTCTATGAGGCTTCTTACCCAGATCCGTCCAATCTGGATGGGTTAGATATCTGAAGTCCGGCTTGGCATACTCAAAGGTGAGCGCCGTTCGATCCCCCTCAGCCGTATCGACGCCCACCGCGAGTATACCTACGCCGCTGTATAGGATAGCTAGGAGGATGATGGCCATAGATGCCAGTCCAATTCCTCTCCTCCCTGTTAGGAGCTCCTTAATCCTCAATCCCTTCTCTCCCTCGGTCTTAGGTTGGAGTATAAAGTTGGTGGATAGATGCCAGTATAGGGCGATGGATGCGAGTATCACGGGGGTGGCGAGATAGTTGTGGAATAGGAGGGCCGCCCTATACCCGAAATGGATCAGTAGGAGACAGGGTATGAGCATCCTAGTCACGTTGGCTGCTATGAAGACCTCCAACCCTAGGAGCGTGGTTTTAGCCTTACTCTCAGCCGTATAATCGCCTTGGAGGGCTATGGCGAGGGCCATAGCCATCAATAGAAGACTCTGCCACCCGAGGCAGTTCCAATCCAGGTAAACCTCACGGGGTATCCCCTCCATCTCCAAGTAGATGGAGGCTCTATAGACGGAGACAGGGGTTCTGAAGATATATTGGAGGATAGCTGCGATGAATCTGGAGGCGGTGGGGGCTAGCCTCATCAATAGGCTGTCAAGGCCCAGCCTCATCGCTAGGAGAGCCGCTAGGTCGTTTAGGGTTTGTATCAGCGGGAGTAGGGAGAGAGCTATGGCTGAGAGCCATAGCAGCCAGGTTAAGACACTAACTCTCTTCATCCTCATCGCCTCTCCTCCGAGTCATCAATCCCGGAATTAGGGGCGTCACGAGGAGGAGTCCCAACACATTCTCGGAGACAACGATCCCTGGGAGTTGGAGATACGACCATCGGCTTGAGGCGTCGTAGTATAGGGTGTAGGTTCTCCCAACTCTGACATAGAGGTTGATGGCAAGTTTGATGGTATGCCCCTCCTCAAAGGTGTAGGGGGAGGACTGAGTTACGGTTAGGCTGATTCTCGCCGGCGATTTCGTTATGAAGATAAACAAGTTGTCGCTTCTAACCTCCGTCTCATCCCCGTTCTCATCGACGTCATAGATGGTGAAGACGAGTCTCGTCCGCTCCACCAGAACCGAGCCCTTAAGCCATACGACGTAGGTTAAGATGCCCTGCATAGTGTAATCCTCCTCGAGGGGGCCATAGAGATAGAATTCCCATATTCTAACCAGCTCCGTGGTAGACGCCGTATAGATATCTGCATAAGCGGTGTCGTTGAGGTCGGTATACTGGGGATGCGTCATCACCCTATTGGTGATGACATTGCAGACGGTGACGGCATTGGGGAACCATTCAAAGCTCAGCTTGGTTGGGTCGTCCTCCGCCGAAACCCTTGTAGAGAGAATGCCTAATCCCCCGAGGAAGGTGGAGAGGAGTATGATGGTCATCGAGGCTATGCTGAGGGTTCTCCGACCCATGAGAAAGTCGATGATGGTTCTTAGGCTTACGCTGTCGCGTTTAACAGCCTTCGGGGAGAGGATATAGCTCGTTGAGATATACCAGAAGGCCGCTAGCCATAGGAAGGTTAATGGAAGAGTAGCATAGTCATGGAAGGCGATGGCGACCGTAGGCCCATAGGCTTTCAGGAGTAGTGCGTCGAGAGATATCCTAAGCAGGTTCAATAGTGCGACGCTGATGACGCCGAGCAGGATGCACTTCAATCTGCTAAGCCTTGAGTAGTCTCCTTGGAGCCCTGCTGCAAGGCTTATTAGTAAGAGTAGTAGGCTCTGCCACCCCACGCAGTTCCAATCAAGCAGCAGCTTATAGGGGAGGTACCCCTCCATCAGGTATATGGATCGACCTAGCGCTGCGGCCTCTATGCCGAAGACGTATTTTAGGATGGCGGCTACCACTGTGGCCATCGGGGGCGCTATATAGCTCCCTATGAGTACGTCGAGTCCCATCGCTGAGGCGGCCCTCGCCATCAAGTCGTTTAGGGTGCCGATGAAGGGAAGCATCGTTAACGATAAGAGCACGGCCCATAGGACAAGGCTCTTAACCCCGAATCCGCCGCTACTCATCCTTGCTCTTCCTCCTCTTAACCCTCAACACAGCTACAGGTATTAGGGGGGCGAGGGAGAGTAGTGGGAGCGTCTTCTCCGGGACGATGATGCCTGGAAACTCGACTCTGGTACCCTCACAGCCGCAGTGGAGATGATAGATGCCTGTCTCTCCCCTCAGCCATATCTCCACCAAGAGGATGTGACCGCTCTCTATCCGCCTAGAGCTGACGGGCTCGGTGGCTATACTTAACTTCAAAGGCTCATCTGAGAGCTCTATATCCCTGACCTTCGCTGAGGTTATTAGCTCAATTCCGCCTCGCTCATCAACCTCTAGCAGCCTCACCTCCACGTCGACTTGAAGCTCTTCCTTAGCGCTCAGCTCCAGGATTGTGAGGCTTCTCCCCTCCAGCTTGAAGTCCTCCTCCAGGGGCTTCTCCAATAGAAGTCTCCAAGCTCTCTCCCATCCATGTCCAGAATACCTATACTCGGCTCTCCCCACTCGAAGGTCTGATTCCCCTTGACGGGTTAGTAGAAGTCTTGAGGTTATGCCGTTGATGGAGATCGATTCCTCATTCATCTCTACGATCAGCGCCGTATGTTGAGTTACCTCCTCTCCCTGAGCTCTAACGGAGATGGTTATCCAGGCGATTAGGGAGGAGAGGAGGATTAGGAAGATGATGGAGGAGATGGGTGGCTCCCTTCTTCTCCCCTTCTTCCCTTCAACTCTCCTCTCCTCGCTGCTGGAGCTTCTCCTTGGTAGAACCCATCCGAAGAGCCACCTCAGCCTCACGCTGAGGATGCGATCTGTGACTCTCCCCGTCTTGAAAGTTCTAAACCAAGTTCCCTCCTCCTTCTCTATTAGGCCTCTGAGGGCGGCGTAGGCCTGGAAGGGAGCGATGACATAGCTGAGGGCTATAAATGATAGGAGACCTGGGAAGTCCTCTAGGGCGCTTCGCTCCATGAAGAGCCCTGCCAACCCCATGAGGGGGAGGGCGAAGAGATTGCTGAGGATGAGGCACCAGCCAAAGGTGGCTGTCCAGAACCACGGGTGTTGATGCAGTATCTCAGCGATCATCCAGGAGATGGTGCCCACGAGGAAGAAGAAGGATTGAAGATAGTAAACTGCGAAGTAGAGAAATTCTAGCTTCTCCCTCCAAGTCAGCATCGGAGACCTTAGGATGTGCCAGAAGTACTTCTTAACCACGTAGGTGTGTCCCTCAGCCCATCGCATCCGCTGACGAACCAATCTCATAATAGTCGTCGGGATCTCAGCTGGCGCCTGTATCAGCGGCGTATAGACTACCTTGTAGCCGGCGAGGTATAATCTCACCGTCAGCTCCCAATCCTCCGTGAGGCTCGTCGTCCAGCCCAGCTCCCGTAGGACATCAGCCCTGATCATATAGACGCTTCCAGCGATCATCTTCATGGCTCCGAAGAACTCCTCAGCAACTCTCTCCACCATGTAGCTGCCGCTGAACTCAGTTCTGACGCCTCTCGTGATCCAGTTCTCCTTCTTGTTGAGGTGATGAAGCTGATAGCCTTGAACAGCAGCTATTTGTCTACGCCTATACCATTCCTCAACCCGTTCGATGATGCTGGAGCCGCCATTTCTATAGTTGTTGAAATAGCCGAGAATTCTATCTGCGAATCTATGGTTGTTCCTCCACGGCGCCTCCTCCCCTCCCTCCCCGAAGTACCATAGAAACTTCTTGAGGATGTCCCGTGGGGGTATGAAGTCGGCGTCGAAGACGACAACATATTCTGTTCTTGGATCCATGTGTCGGAGGGCGACGGCGAGGGCGCCCCCCTTGAATCCACTTCGATCTTTCCTATGAATCACCTTTATTGTGGGTAAAGGCTTTCTTCTCTTGACGCCGATCTCCTTCAATATCTCAACGGTCTCATCCGTCGAGTCGTCGACGACTATGATCTCATAATTTGTATAGTCGAGGTTTAAACAAGCCTCGATGATGCGCCTGGCAACGTTCCTTTCATTGTAGAAGGGAAGATGGATGGAGACGAAGGGCTCTCTTCCGCTCCAGACGCCACCGTTCCTCATGTGATTCCTATTATTTATGGCGAGACTTCTTCCTCCGCCGAAGAGGGCTAGCAGCGTCGCGACGTAGTACTTGGTGGCGTAGAGGAAGAAGAACATGCCGAAGGCTAGGGCTATGTAGGAGAAGATTTGGCCGACGATGATCGTCAGCGCCATCTCCCCACTCGCTCCAACCTGTAGCTGTGTTGAACGGATGTACATTATATCGATTCTCCGATATATTCAAAACCGACCCTTCTACCGTGTATTTAAAAGTATCGAAAATACCGTTTAGAACTCCATCTTCATAGTTGAGTTATGGATTTGAGCTCCTGTCCCCATTTATATAGGGTCGTAATAAGTATCTTAGATGCCCAGCGATGACTGTAATATTGGGGATGATCTTCGGAGAAGGCTCTACAGGGCTTTCTTGGATATATTCCTCCTCAGATTAATAGACGAGGAACCTCGATGGGGCTATAGATTGATGGAGATTCTCAGGGATCGCTATGGTTTGAGGGTCGGTCCTCCCGTGCTCTATCCTCTCCTCTCATCCCTTGAGAGGAGGGGGATGGTGGAGGGTCTGGATGTACATGTGGGCGGTAGGCGGAGGAAGGTCTATCAGCTTACTAATAAGGGCAGAGCATACATGCGATGCTTCGAGGAAGTGGTGAGGGAGGCTCTAGACCTCTAGAGGTGGTCTAGGCGGTGCGCTATCTCCCTCACAACCTTGGAGAAGGGGTGTTCCTCCCTCTCGAGGACGAAGGGTCTTCTCCTAGAGCCCTGTAATAGTAGGTCGCAGTAGCAGGGTATTATGGCGAGAAGGGGATGCCTGAAGTATCTGCTGATCCTAGCGATCAACATCTCCCTCCTCTCCTTGGTGACTAATTCGTAGGGTATGGCCTTATTGACTATGATGTAAACCCTCTTCTCGAAGGCCTCATAGAGATCTCGTATGAGTCTTTGGGCCCCCTCAAGGTCGACGATATCCATCGTGGAGATTAGGAGGGAGAGATCCGCTGAGACGATTGCGTTGACGGAGGAGTAGTGAACTCCCGGACTGGTGTCGAAGATTATGGTGTCGACGTCTATCTTATCCAGCGTATCCTTAAGCCTCATCACCCTCCGCAGGGCTCTCATCTGCCATCTTCGATCCTTCCTAGTGATCTCTCTCATCGCCTCCATCTCCGGGTTTGCGAAGCTCACGAGGAATCTCCCCTTTACCCCCAGCCTGTCGGATAGATCCACCACGATGTCTTCAACCTCTGCCTCCCCGTTTAGATAGTCATTCAGCCATCTCCGTCTCTCAACCCCAAAGAGCGTTGAGAGACTTGGAGCTCGGAAGTCGAAGTCCAGTAGGGATACGCTCCTCCCCTCAGAGGCGTAGACTGCTGCGAGGTTGAGGGAGAGGAGCGTCTTACCGGTTCCCCCCCTACTCGAGTGTATTGATATAGCTTTCACATCTATCACCTATGATACGATGGAGAAGAGAACCCTCCTACCCCTCCTCTCCTTCTTCAGGTATCCCATCCTCACCAGCTGGTTGAGGTAACTGCTCTCAACAGCCCTCGCCCTACCGGTTCTCTCAGCCACCTCCTCAGCCGTCGCCTCTCCGAGGCTGCATAGAACCGTCGCCGTCTTCCTGAGGTGATCCGGCAGCGATAATAGGGACATGACATCCAGCGTCCTATACTCCGCCTCCTCCACGGGTGGAATCGCCTTGAGCAGCTTCCTCAACAGTGATTTAAGCTCCCTCGCCTCTATGGCGTCGATGCTATATCTATTGGCCAGCTTCTTCGCCTCCTCCCCCAATCCTGGAACCGCTATGAGAACGGCCTTATAGGGGCTTACATCGTAGACCTTTGCGAACATCTCTTTCACCTTCTCCTCCTCTACCAGCCCCTCGGTTAGTGCTATGTCGATGACTATGATAGGTGGATTATCTCTGAGGCCTCTCGCTATCACGTCGAAGCTATGTTTCACACCCGACTCCCCAACGAGCTCTCCAGGGCTCTCCGTCCTATAACCCCTCTCCCGTAGAAATTCGAGGACTCTCGGCAGGATCAATTGATCCGAGAGGCTTCTAACCCTTTCTAGATTTGGTCGGAAACAGTACAGTGGTTTATGCTCCACCTCTTCTTCAAGAGCATTGCATCTGAGACATCTCCAGGCTCCTTCGCTTCTCTTGATCTTTGGAGAGCCGCATCTCGGGCAGAGGACTAGGAGGCCGCATAGCTCCTTTCCTAATAGCCCTATAGTCTCTAATCTTTCTAGCAGCCTCTCCGCCTCTTCGCCGAGTATCCTCTCCGCATCTGGATATCTATATCCCTTCTCAGGGTCTAAGATAGGTGTGATACTCTTTAAGTCTCCCCCTAGGAGGAGTCCCATCAATAACTGTATCCTTCTATCGCGTAGTAGTTTTTTCTCATCCATCTCCAAGAGGGTCTCTTCTCCCCTAGGCACTAAATTCCCTTCAAATCCTCAGCTTTATAGATATATCTATGCCGAAGAAGCATATATTGGATGAGAATTATATCTCCTCGATGCTCCCCTTCTCCACGAGGAGGATTAGAGAGGGTAAGGCGATCATCCTCATTCCAGACGTGGAGGTAGATGAGCCGACTAAGGCGCCTGTCTTCTATAATCCAAGGATGAAGATGAATAGGGACTCCGCCATTCTCGCCGTCTCAGCTCTACATAGGCGCCTAGGGAGATCCCTCAGCCTCTGCGAACCGATGTGTGGCACGGGCGTTAGGGGGATAAGGCTGGCCCTGGAGGCCGAGGGGGTTATTGGAGTCGTCATGGGAGACCTTAACCCCCTGGCGGTCGAGATGGCGGAGCTAAACATCCGTCTTAACGCCGTCTCAAACCTGGTGAGGACGAGGCTTCTAGACGCCAATCTACTTCTCTCACTCCATGATAGGCCCTATGGACGCTTCGACTACGTCGATATAGATCCCTTCGGCTCCCCGATCCCGTTCCTAGACTCCGCCATAAGGGCCTGTAGAGATGGTGGCCTACTCGCCTTGACGGCAACTGATATGCCTCCACTCTGCGGTCTATATCCTGAAGTCTGCCTAAGACGTTATGGGGGCCTCCCCCTGAGGACCGACTACTGTCACGAGGTGGCTCTGAGACTGCTGGCTGGAGCCCTTATCAGGAGCGCCGCCAAACACGATGTGGCTACCACACCCCTCTTCAGCTACTCTGCTGACCACTACATCAGGCTCTACGCCCTACTAGAGGAGGGGGCGAGGAAGGCCGATAGATGTCTCGAGGGGCTAGGCTATATCCTACACTGCCCCAACTGTCTCCATAGGGATGTGATGTACGAGTATCCCAGCAGTAGGGTTTGCCCTAGATGCGGATCGAAGATGATGTTTGGAGGCCCTCTATGGCTTGGACCGCTTTCCGACTCGGAATTCTGCTCCGAGATGCTCTCCATAGTCCAGGGTAGAATCGACTTAGACTCGAGGCTTCCCAGGATCCTAAGGCTCTCCATGGAGGAGGCGGAGCTACCTCCGACATTCTATCACATCGATGTCATCTGCTCCAGGCTTAACCTATCATCGCTGCCGACGGAGCTAGTTGTCTCAGCTCTGAGGGAAGCCGGCTATAGAGCCTCCAGAACCCACATCCATGGGAGGGGGGTGAAGACTGAGGCCTCCATCGCGGAGCTGGAGGAGGTTTTAAGGGGGATCGAATATGAGCGGTAGATGGAAGGCTGAACGGCGTCGGGACCCCTATGTAAGAATGGCGAGGAAGAAGGGATATCGTTCAAGGGCGGCATTCAAGCTAATACAGCTGAATAAGAGATTTCGCTTCTTAGAGGGTGCTCGATACATCGTCGACCTGGGAGCTGCTCCAGGTGGATGGCTGCAGGTAGTGGCTGAGCATCTACCCCAAGATGGCTTAGCCGTAGGCGTGGACATCAAGCCCATAAAGCCGTTGGATGCGGAGAACATCATCACCCTTGAGGGAGACGCTCTGGAGGATGAAACCCTGAGGCGATTGAGAGAGCTTTTTCCAAGGGGTGTCGACGTTGTTCTCTCAGATATGTCTCCCAGCATATCAGGGGTCTGGGAGATCGATCATCGAAGACAGCTAGACCTAGCGAGGGGCGCCCTAAGAATAGCCCTGGAGCTCCTCAGACCTAATGGATGGCTCGTGGTCAAGGCCTTCCAAGGCTCAGAGTACGAGGCCTTCCTTAGGGAGATTAAGGAGGCTTTCAGCTATGTTAAAGCCTATAAGCCAATGGCCTCTAGGAAGGGGAGCGCCGAGATATATGTGGTGGCGAGGGGGCCTAGGAGAGGAGCTCCTTAAGCGCCCTGGCGGCCATAGAGCTCGCGAGGATGACTGGTCTACCCGTTATCTCCCGGACTATACGCTTCATCTCTAAAGTGTAGCCCATACAGATCATCAGCGTCAAGTCCACCTTCCTCTCAGCTAATCTATGGGCTGCAGCCTCCACCTCCTCCACTGGGCCATAGGGCGATGCCGCATCTGCGTATACCTTTCGATGCTCCGTAGCCCACTCTTCAGCCGCCTTAGCCGTCTGCTCAGCCGCCGGATAGAGGATCCCAAGTAATCCCTTTCTCAACGAAGCGTCGACGACACCCCTAAGGATTTCCAGGGGCCTAACGATAAGGGCTCTAGACCTGAATTCGGGGAACTTCCCCGCGCAGAGTAGTAGAACAACCTCTATCCCCATGGAGTTCAATTCGTCGATGCATCGCTGCATCCTAGGTAGTATGAATTCCTTAGAGATCCTCACCTCGGTTCCATCTCTCATCCTCGTCACTAGAAGCCCCTTACCCGTCTTAGGTTCCATCTTCCTAACCTCCTCAAGGGTTAAGTTGTCTAGGGCGCCCCTCTCAACGGCCTCGAAGCCGGCTCCTAGAGCCTTCATGATCCCAGGGACTAGGTCCCCCCTCGGCGATTGACCTATGGTGACGAAGCCTATCCGCTTCATCGAATAGAATGAACACCATTAGGCTAATAATTCCGTCGCTAGAGGAAGCGAGCTTTGAGGGCTCTCCTCTCCGCCTCCACTATCCTCTCAAAAAACTCATCGGACTCGCCCTCGGTTCCTGAGAGGATGTCCCAGGCCTCTGAAGGTTCGATCCTCTTTGCGGAGGCCACTAGGATCGCTCTTCGACCATATAGGGAGACAAGCTTCGAGTAGTCCTTCCCCCTCCTCCACCACTTCGCCGTCTTGGCTCCACGGCGATCTCTGGATGACTGCTCCATCACCTCCTCCGGGCTATGGTCGAAGACTCCCAGCTCCGTTGAGCCGCAGAGGGGGCAGCTGGGCTGCTCAGGCAGCTCCCTCACCGTCACCCAATCCAGGTAGCGTCTACATCTCACGCATAGGAGAACCCTAGACTCGTTGAGTAGTCTCACCTTAGCCGACTCGACGATGATGCGGTTTATCCGCTCCGGCGGAACGATGTCCGTCTTCATCCTTGTACTCTCCATCGCAGCCCTCGCTATCGGAGTCGGCCCTTCGCTGAGAACCATGACCTCTATCTCTCCCCTGGCGATCCTCTCCAGTATCCTCATCGTCGACTCCACGTCCATATCCTTCCTAAGCGTATCCTTATAGGCCTCCTCGAAGATGCAGGTTCCCTCAAATCCCTTGATTAGGCGGCCTAACGTGACGTTGCTAAAGTTGGCGTACTTGCTGATGGCGCCGCTCTTCCTCGCAACATTTATCAATCTACGCTTGAAGAGACCGGTCTTCGTCACCGCCTCCCTAAGCTCCGCCTCCAAGCCTCTATTGGCCAACCCTCTGAGGAGCTCCGCTACATAATTCGCGTCAATCCCCGCAACGGTCTCTAGGATCACCCTATAGGGGTCTTGTTGAACCGCCACCGGGAAGCCAGTCTCCTCGGAGATGATATGGCCCAGCAGCCTGGCGAGAGTTCTATTGACGAGGGTGCCGAAGTGGGCGTGGATCACGATGTTATCCTCGAACTCCTCGACGATGATCCGCTTATCCGTAGGCACAGGCAGTCCCATCTCCACCTGTTCAACGGTCTCTCTGATGGCCCTTAGGATCGTCTCCTCCCTGGCTGGATAGATCGCTGCCAGCCTCCCAGCCACCTCCTCCCTCGAGCCTCCCTTACGCAACAGACGTTCAATCTCACCCCTGATCCAGCCGACCTCTAGGGCCACCTCGAGGGGAACGGGTATCTCCTCGCCGATCCAGCTTGGTATCGCCCCCGTCGGATCCTCCTCAGCCTTAACGTATATCTTGTCGCCGTAGATGTTGAGGATCCTCCAGGGGCTCCCCCTGATGATGAACTTCACCCCCGGCTTGCCATACTCCGCTACGAAGGCCTCGTGGAGTATCCCCACGGGCGTGTCGTTGTCGACATCGATGACGAGGTAATCCTTCTCATCTGGTATCATGGAGACGTTCTCGAAGAAGTATCGGTATAGGCTTCGACTCTGCCCCTTAGGCTTGATGAGAACTTCATCAACCTCAGAGACCCAGGCTAATCTGGGGAAGCGTTCATGCATATATCTGGCTACAAACTTGATGTCCTCCTCTGTCAACTTCCTATAGGGGTAGGCCCTGCGGAAGATGTTGAGTATCTGGAGGAAGTATAGGCGTCCCCTGGGCATTAGCTCCGCGACGATCTGGTTTATGAGGACATCATAGGGCTTCTCCGGTATAACCACCGGTTCAAGCTCCTCCCCGAGGGCTCTTCGGGCTATGGCCATCGCCTCCAAGGCATCGTCGCTGTCTATAGCTATGATCACGCCCTTCGCCACCCTCCCCAGCCTATGGCCACTTCTGCCGACTCGCTGTAGCAGCCGAGTCACCTGCCTCGGGGAGTTGTATTGGATAACTAGGTCTATTCTCCCGATGTCGATGCCCAGCTCTAGGGATGAGGTGCAGACGACGGTTCGAAGGTCTCCGGTCTTTAAACCCCTCTCAGCCGCTATCCTACTCGTCTTCGCTAGGGATCCATGATGAATGCTGAGGGGGAAGTCCACATCCCATATGTTGAATCTGCTGGCCAACACCTCTGATGTCGATCTCGTATTTGTGAAGATCAGCGTAGTCCTATGTCTCTCGACGAGTTCCCTCATCACCCTAAGCCTCGCCGCCACCTCTGGATGCGTATAGAGCTTCTCAGCCAATTCATAGTCCTCTGGCTCTACCTTCGGATAGAGGACCTCAAGCTCCATTCTCCTTGCCACAGAGACCTTCACCACCTCTATCGGTCTCTCGTCGCCCACGAGGAATCGTGCCACCTCCTCCGGGCTCCCGATGGTGGCGCTGAGGCCGATGATCTGGAATTCGCCGCCGGTGATCTCCCTCAATCGTTCCAAGGCGACGCCGAGTTGGCATCCCCTCTTATTGTCGGCTAACTCGTGAACTTCGTCGACAATGACCCATCTCACAGCCTTCAGGTACCTCTTCAACCTCCTGCCTAGGAGGACTATCTGGAGGGTTTCAGGCGTCGTTATCAGCATCTCCGGGGGGCTTTGACTCTGGATGCTCCTCTCCCTCAGCGATGTGTCTCCATGCCTCACCGCCAGTTTGATATCTAGCTTTGAGCACCACCAGCTCAGCCTGTCAAGGATATCCCTGTTCAGAGCTCTTAGAGGTGTGATGTAGAGGATGCTGATACCTGGTGGGCGGTCACCGCTCTGGAGGTAGAGATGGAAGACGGGGAGCACGGCGGCCTCGGTCTTACCCGTCGCCGTCGGCGAGATCAACAGAACGTTTTTACCCTCTAATATTAGGGGGATCACCCTCCTCTGAGGCTCCGTCGGTTCATCGAATCCCCGCTCCTTGATCAGCCTTCTGATCGGCCTGCAGAGGAGGGCGAAGACATCCCCCTGGCTCAAGACAGCTTGAGATATGAGGCGGCCAATAAAAACCTGTGGGAAGTGTTAAATCGTTCATAGAGGGAGGCTATAGAGAGGGTTATGATAGAGATCGAGAAGCTGGAGGTTGAGGGTAAAGCCTTCTTGGGTTTGAGAGTTGAGATGCCAGGGACGCCGCCGATGCTCCTCATCCTCGGCAAAAGTGGCTTCGTCATGTGCGGTTATCTAAACCTCGAGGTGGCTGAGAAGCTTGGGGCAGCCGCCGCGGTGGTAACCGGCGTGAACACCTTTGAGGACGTCTTGAACGCTGAAATCAAGGCTGCAACCTCTAGGGGAGAATCCCGAGGCCTTAAGCCAGGTAAAATCGTGAGGGAGGTTATCGGGGGTATCTCCTAAGAAGAAGGGGTAAAGCGGTGAAAGTCGTCGCTTAGAGTAGATTCCTCAATTTATCTGCCAGCTCTGGATGCCCACCGACGGCCTCTCTTATCGCCTCTAAAGTCTGCTCCGGGAAGTCCCTTAATAGGCTCTCGATGATGGTTTTGGCTATATACTTCTTGAAGCCCTCTTCATCTAGGGCTGGGAAGTACTTACGTCTCATCCCACCCTTGCAGGTCTCCTCCTTATAGCGTAGGATGCCGTCGTCGCACATGGTGTTGAGGAAGTTTATGATAGACGCCCTAGAGATGGTCTTGATGCCCTCAAGAGCCTTTCTAACGCTCTCCCAAACCTCCCTAGAGGTTACCCCTCTCTCGGCATTGGCCCAAACCACCCTAAGAGCCTCTATCTGATAGTCCCGCAGGACCTTCTCCAAACCCTCTTTCCCAGGATCAAACACTATCGGCAAGGGCGACCCACCTAAACCCTCAATATGAATGGGGTACCCCTATAAAAGTCTTAGTGTTCGACAACCCATAAGAAAATCGGTTTAGGAAGACTTCTCACTCGAAGCCCCATCTAGGACATGGCGTTCAAGAACCACGCAGTCCATAAAGCCCTCTAGAACCACTCTCTCCCCCACGGAAACTCTCACCTCAACTCGTCGCCATCTACCTCGCTCCTCTATCACCCTCGCCTCGGCCCTCATCAGGTCTCCAATCTCCACGGGGGCTGTGAAGCGCACCTCCGCCGAGGCCAACACGACGTTGGGATGGTTGACGGCCAGCATAGCAGCATAGTCGGCCAATCCGAAGGTGAAACCTCCATGGATGAGTCCCCGATCATCGACGGCCATCTCCTCCACGGCTTCGAGCTCGACTAATGCCTCTCCTTCTCCAAGCTTTATCGGCTTGCCCACAAGCCTTCGATTGGCTCTCCTATGGGTCTTGACCTCCATGCCAATATGGATAAATTTCTTAAGCCTAAAGAAGTTGTGTATGAGGCTTGTCACCTATCGTAGGAGTGGTCGACGCATAGGAGCCCTCATTGGGGACTATATTCTCGACTTGAATAGGGCCTTTGAACGGCATCTAGGAGGAGCGATGGAGGATCTTGATGGCCCCTTCAACTATGATATGGTCTCCCTACTGGAGTTGGAGGAGGGGCTGAAGGAGGCGGAGCGAGCCATGGAGGAAGCTGAGAGGCTTCTAATCGAGGAGGCTAAGAAGCTCCTTGGAGAAGGGCTCCTCATTAGGTGTGGAGAGGTGGAGCTTGACGCCCCCGTGAGGCCTAGGAAGAATGTCATCTGTCTAGGCCTCAACTATATGGATCACGTGGAGGAGGGTGGAGCTGAGCCTCCGGAGGTGCCGGTCTTTTTCACAAAGGCTCCAACCGCCATAGTTGGGCCCTATGACGACATCGTTTATCCAAGGGCGACGAGGGAGCTGGACTACGAGGTAGAGCTTGCTCTAGTGATAGGACGTAGGGGTAAATACATTCCTCGAAGGGAGGCCTACGACTACGTTGCGGGATACATGGTCTTCAACGATGTCACGGCCAGAGACCTCCAGAGGAGGCATAGACAATGGTTTAGGGGTAAGAGCCTAGACACCTTCGCCCCCATGGGCCCATGCATAGCGACGCCGGAGGAGGTTGGAGACCCCATGAGCCTAGATATGTCGCTAAGGGTGAACGATGAGCTAAGGCAGTGTTCTAACACAGGCCGCATGATCTTCGATATCCCCGAGATCATCAGCATCCTCTCCGAGGGGATGACCCTGGAGCCGGGGGACGTGATAGCGACTGGAACCCCCTCCGGCGTTGGCATGACCGATCCAGAGAAGCTGCTAAAGCCCGGGGATGTCGTGGAAGCCTGGATAGAGCGTATAGGGAGGCTTAGGAATAGGGTTATAGCCGAGTCCTAGGCTCCTAGAGCTTGAATCATGGTGAAAAGTTTATATTCGAATTCTAGGGTTTCGTCTATGGTTTCCGGGGTGAAAATAAGATGAGCATAGCTGGTTCTGGAGGTGGCATTCCGGTTCTCATTCTCAAGGAGGGAACCGAGAGGAGAAGGGGAGACGAGGCCCGTAGGGCCAACATAATGGCTGCGAGGATCATAGCCGAAGCCGTTAGAACTTCACTTGGGCCTAAGGGTATGGATAAGATGCTGGTGGATAGCTTCGGAGATGTCACCATCACCAATGACGGTGCGACGATGCTGAAGGAGATGGATGTGGAGCATCCAGCGGCGAAGATGATGGTGGAGGTCGCCAAGGCTCAGGATGATGAGGTTGGCGACGGTACAACCAGCGTCGTCGTCTTCGCGGGCGAGCTCCTAGGAAAGGCTGTGGAGCTGATGGATAAGAAGATTCATCCAACGGTCATCATCGACGGCTTTAGGGCCGCCCAGGAGAAGGCCTTGGAGTTCCTGGAGGAGATCGCGATAAAGGTCGATCCAACGGATAGGGAGATGCTGAAGAAGGTTGCTAAGACCTCCATGGCGAGTAAGCTCATAGCGGGTGAGAGCGACTATCTAGCCGATCTCGCCGTCGAGGCGGTGCTACAGATAGCTGAGGAGAAGGATGGGAAGTTCAAAGTCGACTTGGACATGGTGAAGATCGAGAAGAAGCAGGGTGGCTCCATAAGGGATACGCGGCTCATAAAGGGTTTAGTCATCGATAAGGAGGTCGTTCATCCAGGGATGCCGAAGGTGGTGAAGAACGCCAGGATCGGCCTCCTCAACACTCCTCTCGAGATCGAGAAGACGGAGTTCGACTCCAAGATACACATAGAGACCCCTGAGGAGATGCAGGCCTACCTCGATCAGGAGGAGCAGATGCTCCGAGAGATGGTGGAGAAGGTGAAGAAGGCGGGGATAAACGTTCTCTTCTGCCAGAAGGGCATCGACGACATGGCTCAACACTTCCTCGCCAGGGAGGGTATCCTCGCGGCGAGGAGGCTGAAGAAGAGCGACATGGAGGCGTTAGCCAAGGCGACGGGGGCGAAGATCGTCACCAACATCGATGATCTCTCGGAGAAGGATGCTGGCTACGCGGAGCTCGTCGAGGAGCGTAAGGTTGGGGATGACAAGATGATCTTTGTGGAGGGATGCCGTAACCCGAAGGCGGTCTCCATCCTCATCAGAGGAGGATCAGAGCGAATCGTCGATGAGGCTGAGAGGTCCATACATGACGCGCTCTGCGTCATAAGGGACGTAGTTGAGGAGCCTAAGATCGTCGCCGGAGGCGGAGCCCCTGAGGTGGAGCTGGCTAGGAGGCTGAGGAGATACGCCGACACCTTGACTG
>Ga0190363_1000248_pt1 | contig 31066 bp, 32 predicted proteins | sample 48721867_MG_FD_161272 | JGI IMG/M metagenome (GOLD analysis project Ga0190363, IMG submission 161272) | Hydrothermal vent microbial mat bacterial communities from Southern Trench, Guaymas Basin, Mexico - 4872-18-6-7_MG | ecosystem: Environmental > Aquatic > Marine > Hydrothermal vents >... | reverse complement strand
CGTCCCTTTCGAGATCTACTATGTAGAACCCTTTTCCCTTCTTCATCCAAGACTCTATTTCATCCCTCCTCATTATCTCTATTGATCCAGCATAGGCGAAAAATCCTCCTCCAAACCTAACTAGAGCTCTGGAGTGAATATGTCCGAAGGCGTAGTATGTTGCTTTCCTAGGCAAATCGTCTTCTTCAAGCTCATATTCGAAAGGAAAATACCTCTTTACTCCTTGATGAGCTATAAGCACCGATTTCCTATATTTTTCAGCTAACCTGTCGAATTTGCTAAGCTCACTTTTGAGCAGTTCGATACCTCGACCTCTAAGGTTAGATATTCCAGCTACTAAAACCCCGTCGATTTCCATCCATTCCAGCTTACCTATTCCCAGTACTTTTACCTCGTCGAAAAGGCTGTGTGGCGGCAGCCCTCTTCTCTTAGGTATATCGTGGTCTCCGAGAACTGCTAATATTTTCCTCACTCTTCCTTTAAGCTTGCCGAGAGCCTCCTTAAACACTTTCAGAGCCTTTATGGGTGGCCTATAGGAGTCGAAAAGATCCCCCGAATGTATAACAATGTCTACTCGTTCTTCAAGTATTCTGTCTACTACCTCGTTAAAGGCGTTGTAAATGTCGTTTTCTCTTTCATCTAAATTGTATTGTCTGTATCCGAGATGTGTATCTGAAATATGTGCTATCCTCAAACACTCAGCCTCCTTCAACAATGTCTTTAATTAGCTCTTTCTCTTCCTCTATTCTCTCTGTTTTAGATTTCTCCTCTTCTTCAGCTACCCTGTTGGCTTCTTCAAGCTTGCTTACGATGTCTATGTCTGCTCCTCCTTCCTTAGTTTCTCTTGGCCTAATCTTAACCATGACCGGTGCTTTAACGATTTCACCAACTATAACGGCCTCTCCAGTATTGAGACCTGGAATATCGGTTAAAAGATCCTTGCTCATTCTTTCCGAACTTCTTTTAACAGCGTTTTGGTCTTCTTCATTCTTCATTCTTAAAATCATTTGGCTGTTGCATTGGCTAAGAACGTCAGGGTCTATTTTATGTGGTCTCTGTGAAATAACCACTAGGAAAACGCCGAATTTTCTGCCTTCAGCAGCTATTCTCTTAATTATTCTCTTGGATAGTGTTGCTTCCTTTTCAGGTATGAATCTATGGGCTTCCTCGATAAAAACGAAAACAGGGTATTCGTATTTCTGCGTTCTAACAACGTCGAAGATGTCGTTTAAAATTCTGTATGCTATGTAGTCTGCTACTTCATCGTCGAGTCCTGAAAGATCCATTATGGTTATGTGTTTTGGCTTAAGGAGTTTCAGAATATTTGTTGTTGCGTCCCCGAATACTCTGAGTCTCTCAAGTCTTCTTACATATCTGAGAGCGGCGGCTGCGTATTCATCGCCTCTCTCAAGCTTCTTTATCAGGTCTTCGAGCCTATAGTTTTCATTCTCTTCTCTAAGCTCTTTAAGCGCCTTTTCTAACGTATCAGCTATGCGAACCCAACTCCTACTTATCCTGGCAATATCCATTATTTCGTCTAAGCCGAGGTCTGAGAACTTTATCTCATAAGTCTCTACTTTGCCTATTTGTTTCTCATCGTACCTTCCTGTGCTTTCCCGCGTTCTAAAAACGGTTATTCTCTTCGAAAACACTCCTCCGCTTCTTCTCTGAGATAGAAACACGTAGTCTGCATGAGGATCCAGAATGACTATTGTAGCTCCCTTCCTGAAGAGTTCCTCTACTAGCACACCTGTCGTGTAGCTTTTTCCCGCACCTGTTTGCCCTAAGATTGCTAAGTGCCTTCTAAACCCTCTTACAGTAATGCTTACTGGAACGTCGGGCCTATTTATTAAATACCCTATGTGTAAAGCTTCTCTTTCAGGATACGAGTAGAACTGCTTCAGTATTTCTGATGGAGCCCTATACACTTCGTTTCCAGGGTGAATTGCTTTTCTAGGTTGCAGAATTTCTCCATTATATAGGAACCCGAGGACCTTTGCTTTAGCTATGCTTCTTTTATCTACTAGGCCTGCAGCAAGCAGTTTCTTAGCTGCATCAGCGCTTATACCTAAGTTTAAGGCTTCGCTTAACGTTGTTATCGCATATATTTGGGCTATTATGTTTGCTTCAACTTCTTTTTCACCAACGGTCTCCTTGGACTTAACTAGTACGTATTCCCACCTAGGTGGATGTTTTCCTTCCTCCACTATGAAGGTGAAATCTACTGGGCTTGTTTCTCCAATTACATAGCCTAATAGTTCGAGGTTTTCTTTAGGGGAACCTAACACGCCTATAACCCCTCGATGTAGCTTTTCTACCAACTAGTTCTTCGAATTTGGGAAGGTAAATTTTTTCGAAAACATCTCTGCTTAGCTTAACTTTTCTATCAACCATTGTTAACCATATGTTGTAATTTTTTAAACCAGAATAACCTGCAGCTATAACCTCTAAAATGTTTCTCACGTCAACATTGACTTTTTCTGTGGAGTTTATTTCTGATAGTTTGCGCTCGATATTGAGAGTCCATGATGGAACATCTATTCTCATGGGGGTGTCTATTGTTGAAGGTAGTATGTGGAATGATACTATTCCGGGTAGGTTAGGTAGTTCTTCAATCACCTTAAGTGCTTTGCTAGCGAAGTCTTTGTTTAACGATGAAATAGGATGCGATGATTTCAGATACTCTTCAGGATCGACTCTTATTAAGTTTAGAGCCCTTTTCGTTCGCATTGGTGGTGCAAGAAGAAGCGGTGTTGTGTAGCCGGGTGTTTTAGCATAATTCATTATTAATTGGAAGTCTGTCTTGTTTGAAACATACTCCCTTATCAGTTCTCTTAGGTTTTCCGGTAACTCTTCTGCTTTCCTGAGAGCTAATCTGGCTTCTCCTTTGCCTTCAGCTATTTTGTCCAGTAGCTTTTTGATTTCTGATTCTTCTATTCCATATTCTTTAGCTAATTTTAGGATGGCCTTTCTTATCAGATATTTTCTGAAGAAGCTTGTTCTGCTTTCCTTACTTATCCCGATTAATGTTACCTTCTTTTCCTTAGCTGTTTTAAGTAGTTTTACTAGTGTTTCAAAATACTTTATCATGAAGCCTCTATGGTATGTGAGGCTTGTTTCTAATGGGACATGCGCTATTCTGCCGTAGATTGAACCGTCTATAAGTACGTAGCCTTCGAATCCATTATTTAATGCTTCGAGAATTGCTTCGTGTTCGAGCCATTCCATAATTCTCCCTGTGATTTCACTATATTTTTCTGTGGGGTCATAGTCGAACATTGTGAATACTTTCCTGCATTCTGCATTGTTCGTTATCGCTAATGCTCTTGCTACGTAGAATATTCCACTATTGCTTGTTATATAGTGTCGAGAGCTGCTGTCTACTGCTAGGACATTGAACTTGTCAGGTGTTGTTTTAGGAAGCTTTATGGTTATCCAGTATTCGTAAAATTCTTTACTAATGTACTCTGCTATGTGCTGCTGAGCTATAAGAGAATATGCTTCGATTATTTGTTTAGCTTTAGAGTAAAGGTCTTGAATGTATAGGTCTAGGAATTCTGGCATAGGGTGTTCTCCGAATTTTAATATGGTGGTTTTTAAAACTAATTCTTTAATGCCCTGTTCATGTCTTACCGGTACCGTAGAAGGGTAATACTTATTATTATCCCTGTCCAGATGTTTTTCTAGTAGAAACATGTTTTAGACGGGTTTGTTATGCTTGTTAACCCTAAGGCTCTATACCACGACTATGTTCCCAAGAAGCTACCTTATAGGGAGGGGCAGTATAATGCTTTATCCGGATATTTCAGGGTTTTAATGGAGGGTCTTGTTCCCTCACACCTGCTTCTTCTTGGACCTACGGGGTCTGGTAAGACTGTTACTGTTAGGAAGGTTATTGAGGATTTTGGCGATATTAAGGATATGGTTATTTACACTATATGTCATGGTACATCTTACACTACTTTGGTTGATATTGCCGAGAAAGTTACCGGTAGGAGGCTTTGGGGTTATAGTTTTAGTAAGGTGTGGAGTGTTTTTGAGGAGAAAACTAGGGATAGGGCTTTAATGGTTGTTTTAGATGAGGTTGATAAGATTGTTTTGCCTGGTAAGGGTGATGAGCTACTGTACTATCTTTCTAGGAGACCTTTAACCACTATTATAGCTGTTAGTAATAGAATGGATGTTTACAATTACATTAGGGATCCTAGGGTTAAAAGCAGTTTTACTCCTAGAACAGTGTTTTTCCCACCTTATAGTGCTGATGAGCTTGAAGGTATTGTTAAGCTTAGAGTTGAGGAGGCTTTCGAACCGGATGTTGTAGATGAAAGTGTTGTAAAGTATATTGCTGCGTTAGCTACTAGGAGAGGTGGTGATGCAAGGTATGCTATAGATTTGCTTAGGTTCTCCGCTGAAGTTGCTGTTAAGGAGGGGTCTAGGAAAATAACTATTGAGCATGTTAGGAAAGCTAGGGAAGAAGTTGAAATGGACTATATAACTAAGGGAATAATGGTTCTCAATGAACCCCAAAAGCTCATTCTCAGAATAGTTGCTGAATTCGGAACACTAACTATTTCAGAACTTGTTCAGAAATACAATAAGATCGCACTAGAACCACTAACACAACGTAGAATATCAGACCACATATCCCAACTAGAACTCCTAGGATACCTGAAAATAACCCGTAAAGGAAGAGGGAAAGGAAGAGGAGTAAGCTGGTACGTATCACTAGCACCAGGAATAGAACCACAATTAGTAAGAAAAGCACTAACCAAAACACTCTAAACAACAACACAAACAACCCCCCTCCCCCTCCCCCTTCTACTTGTAACAGAAACACTAGTACTAACAGTTTCTAACTCTTTAGTATCTCGAGAATTTATTTGCCTTTCTAACTAGTTAGAGAAGCAAACAAATATATTTGTAGTAAACTCCAGAGTGGTAGAGTTGTGTTACAAGTGGAAAGGGGAGGGGGAGGGGGATCATTGGGGGATAGTTTTATCCCTCAAAGTTTTATTTTTAGAGGAGATATTAGAATCGGTTTTATTGAAGTCTTGAATATGAGTATCTTTAAGTTGTGATTATAAAAAATAGAAGAAGAATAGCCCCCAAACCCCCCTAGGTAGGGGCACGGATAGTAGGTGTGTCCCCCCATGTTAAATAGTAGTAGAAACTATCATTTAAAGTTATTTACGATGAGTTGGGTCTTTGTAGTTTCAAGAAATTTGGAGCATAACGTCTGCAGGATTTAAAGCTGTACATTAATGGTTTCAAAGAAATCGTTTTTATAGTGTTTTTAGATATTTTTTCTTGGGTTTGTTTGGTTGTCTAACCGGTTAGAAAAACCAAAATATGTTGTCTTAGGGTTAACTAAGGGTCTTAGGCATTCTAAGAGGATTATTGGTAGGCATAAGGATTTAGCTGTTGAGCTTAGAGATGTTTTCGAAGTTAGTAGGCTTAGGAAGGCCGCTAAAAAACTCTTAATATTCGAAATAGTCGAATCCAACGATCCCGATGTGTGGTTCCTAATAAGCTTCGATATCGAGGGAGTTCGAAGAAAAAACGGTTGGGGTTTTAGAAAAGCAACAAAAGAATACACCATAATAAAGGAGAAAATGTACTGGAACCTATGCGGTAAAATAGACTACTCAACATACATTTGCCCACAAAACCCCCCAAACATACCTGAAAAATACACTCAAAAAATCAAAACATGGACAGTAAAACCATACGACATCAAAACACTAGAAAAAATGAAGAAAGAAATCGAAAACACGGTAAAATGGATAGTTCAGAAAATTCAGGAAGCAAAAGGAAAACTACATGGCAAAGGCATAAGCAAAGCATATGAAATAGTAGATAATATAAGCGAACTTCTAAGAAGTAAAGCAGCAGAAAAAACATCGAAACTAATAGGTAAAGAATGGAAAGAAGAACTCAGAAAACAAAAGAATAGTCTCCTAAAAGAACTAAGAAGGTAAAAATGGGAACCGCAAAAGCGTAAGTTGGGGGATAAATTTATCCTCCTAAAATGCTCTGGCAATAGGGCAGACACCTGAAAACTTATGGGATTAGAATACCTAATTATTTAGTCGGAGTTAACGGAGTATGGTTTGAGATGACTCTTATTATTGGTTTAGTATGTAAAAACGGTGTTGCTATTGGAGCTGATAGGCTTGAGATTCTTTTTAGAGCAACTTCTCTTAAGAGACCTACTAGGAAAATTTACGAGTTTAACCTAGGGGATGAAAGAAAGCTACTTGTGGCCATAGCTGGAACTAGGCAGGATGGAGAAAGAGCTGTAAATAGAATCAATCCGGAAGGGCTTAGATTACCTAAGGACTACAGCTTTAATGAATATCTTGGAGACGTTGTTGAACCTACACTTTCACGTTTCTACAGCAGCCTAAAAGAAAGAATAGGTAGAGAACCTAATTATAGTTTAATTTTAGGAGCAATAGACGTGGATGGTGATCCAAAATTAGCCATAGTTTACCCTGATGGATCATATGATTTAGAAACACGTTCTGTTTTAGGTGTCGCTGCACCTCTAGCAGAGATGGTCTTAAGAGATATAAGAACCGAGGACCTCGACCTAAAGATAGTAAGATATTTAATAGGATTAATAATCGCAAAAGTATCTCTAGTTCACCAAGAAGTTGACGGATTAATGTACGGCATGGATATAGCAAGCATAGCGGAAGATAGGCCAGGAGAAGTTCGGTGGCTAAGTGAAGAAGAATTCAACAGAATAATTAAACTAGCAGAAGAAGTAAGCTTCAACATAATAGCTGAAATGATAAAGAAGAAAATAACGGAAATAGAGGAAAAATAGACTCAGCGCTAATAGAAAAACAAACCAGCAACCTTACTTAAGTGTTTTCTAATGCCCGGATTCAAAGAGCACTTAAATTACTGTAGAAAGCTCGGCATAAGTGATGAGGCATGTAGCTTAGCTAATAAATTAATGGATATGCCTCAGGAATATCTTTCAGAATACATTCTTAGAGACAAAAAATGTTTAGAATATGTTTCGCGCAAAACAGGTATTAATAAGCTTGACTTATTCTCTATAGTTCATGAATAAGTTAATAAGCCATAAGAAGCTGCATATGCTGTGTAAAAGCGAGTATGAAGAATACAGGAGCATAGTAAAATACGTTTGCGAATACTACTATGGAGAGGAAGGAGTTAGAGCTTTTAAAGCCCATTGGAACCTAGATAAACCCGTTCACATAGCTATTCAAATATCTGAAAGGCTTGGACCTAGCTTGGCTAGAAACATAAAAGGTGTTGTAAAAAAGAACCTACCTAATGGAAAAATTACTTACTATCCTCTTTCAAGCATCATTAATAAATGCATAATGAAAGGAGAGATTTCTGAACTTAAAAAACATCTAAACGATGAAAATAGAAGAAAACTACGTGTAAACCTGAAAAACTTCTTACTAAGCAAAACATATGAAATACTGTCCTGCTCAAAAGAAGAGATAAAATCCTGTGATATATGTGAAAAAGAAGTCCTATGGGTTATAATACAATATCCTCAATACTTCCAAACACTAGCAAGGCTAATTGAAGAATTTAACTTAACCGAAGATGAAGATCTAAGAAAAACAATCGTAACAATCCTAAAAGACTTAATGCAAAGCTAAATACGATTTTAAACTTACTGTATAATTAGAACCTCATTTATCCCCCAATTTACCCGGAAATGTTTAAATAGTGGCTTTTCCTAGTTTATTTTGGGTGGTAAATTTGTCCCCCAAAGTTGAGGGAAGGATTTGTCCTAGATGCGGACTACCCTATAGCTATATTAAGCGTAGGAAGGTTGGGAATAAGGTTTACATTTATGCGGTACATTACTTGGGATACACTAAGGAAGGGGGTAAGGTAAAGAAGAAGGTTAAGGAATGCTACCTGGGACCTGAGGGATCCTACGATTACGTTACGCTAACTCATGAGAGGGAAGGCCTGGTTCTGAGGGGGCTTACTGATTCAGGTAGGGCTTTAGAATATCTTGACGCATTAATAAACTATTTGGGGAGGGTTGAAATCGATAGGGAATTAGCTCTTAAACTAGCAGAAAGGTTCGAGAAGTTGGCGAAGAGGCTTAGGGAACATGGGGGAGGACATTAGGGGAGAAATAGTTAATGCACTTATGGAGCTAAGGAAAGCTCTCAAACCTAAAGCAGTAGTTTTCGACCTAGACGGGGTATTAGTGGATAGCTCCAGAAGATACGAGAAATGCATGAGAGAAACCATGAGGAAATACCGGGTAAGGAAACCTGAGGAACTAAAACACATAGTAGGAGCTATGAGAGACTTCTGGAAATGCTTCCTCTCAGAAAAACACATGAACCTGGACAGGCCAAAACCTGAAGCAGCAAAACTAGTAAGATCATATCTTTCGAAAGGATACAAAATAATAATCCTAACCGGAAGAGTAAAGCAAACACAGGAGAGAAAAACCAGGAAGCAGCTAAAAGAATGGGGAATACATTTTCACGAAGTAGTTTTCAGGAATAAGGGAGACTACCGAAAAGACCACGAAGTCAAGTTGGAAGCGTTAGAGAAGCTCATGGAAAAATACAACGTAGAAATAGTATATGATGATTCGAAAAAGTTTCTTCAAAGAATTAGAAGCAAATTCCCCAACATAAAAACATACAAAGTAGATTCTCAAGAAGATCTAACTACATAACATCTTAGCTGTTTAAAAGGAATTCTCGAAGCCAATGGGCTAAGGAGAGCATTAAGTGATTTTCTAAAATACTCTTTATAGCTATAAGCGTAACTAAGTTATGTAAGTATATATTCGCTTTCATTTCCAGCTCAGCTCTCATAACGATCTTCCCGAATCTAAATATAAATTTAGTCCTAATCAAAGATAACGAGTAATATATCATCAGGAAAAACGCAACTACAATCTCTTCTAGAAAAACTAAGTCGCCAACAGAAACTACGATTTTAGCTAAAAACTTCTCCAGAAAAATCCTGTGCAAATAGAGGTAAAGAACAGCTACTTTTCATTAGTCTAAAAGAAAACCTTCATATTATTGCTTCGGCTTCATTAAAGTTATTAGATAATTAGATAATTTGTGCTATGATATGGGAAGATTGGAGGATAAATTTATCCCGAAAAGCCTTCAATTGTGAGGAACATTTTAATGCTGCTTCTTCATAACGAGTTTTGCTACATCAAGGGATTTTTAACGTATGAGGGTGCTACGAATTTCCCTTATTCTCCCAGGATTACAATGATTGTCTGTCTTTCTTTGCTGCATCTTTCTAGTGTTGGAATTAAGTATCTGTGATTTCTTCTTAACGCTATTATGATTGTTGTTGGATCTTTTGATTTTATGTATTTCATTATTTTCTTTATTGATGGTTTAATGTCTTGTGTGGTAAATGTAACTATGTTTACCGTGGAGACTTGTATGGGTATTTGGATTTTTGCTTCAATGTTCTTTAGTGTTCTTAGTATTTCCTCTCTATATCCGTAGGGTGCTAATATGACTGTTAAGTCAGGTACGAGCTTATGTTTTACTATAGCATGTGCGATACCGTAGGCAAGGGCTTTAGCGTACAATTGTTTTCTCCTGTAGGGAAGCATCCTATATACTGCTCGATAAGGTATTAAAACAACTATGTTGTTGTGTTCCTCGTTTATTTGGAGTCCCTCATCCACAGCTAGTTCATCAAGTTTCTTTATGATTTTAGCCAGTACTTTTTCGTCAAACTTTTCTGCACCGAACTCGAAATACTCGATAATTATTTTCTTAGCTTCATCTATTTTGCCGTGGGCTATGTGGTTCGCAAGTCTCATAGCGTGTACTAGCTTTATCATCTCCAGATATGTTTGCTTACGAACTTCCTCACATACTGCTTGATAGTTTATGGGTGCTAGATTATTTACTGTGATTACGTAGTATTTGTCGAATCCTCCTACTTTAACACCATCATCTGATACGTTGAATGTTTTAGGAGACACTTTGATTATTCTATCTTCTCCTTTAGTAAAGCATGCTTTAACTACTGTGTCACCGGATTTTGCAATGGGATAACCGTCTTCGCATAGGAATATTTTTCCTCTAAAAACCTCATAGTCTATCATGCCTAAAGATGCTAATATGTTTAAGCTCTTTTCAACTAGAACCTCTAGGAGTTCTGAGAAGCTCTGAGAAGCTCTTATGCCACGTAGTATGCTTTTACGTTTGAATATTTTTAGCGGTATTATTACCTCTCTTTCTCCTACAGTGTTACATAGCGTTACTATGGTATCCCAAATTGTTTTAACTATGAGTGGTCTTAGTCTCTGCATTTTTATTAGCTTCATTCTTCTCCTATAATCGTATCCTGGAACATATAAGAGGACTGCTTTAGCTGAAACACCATCTCTACCGCTACGCCCTATTTCCTGGTAGTAGTCTTCTATGCTTTCGCTCATCATGTAATGAACTATCCACCTTATATTCGGAATATCCACTCCCATACCGAAAGCCTTTGTAGCAACAACCATTCTTGGTTCTTTGGCTTCACCTTTACTTGTTTTATAAAGTTTTTCTAGTATTCTCTCCCTTTCCCCTTTACTTAGCTGTCCGTGGAAAACAGCTACTTTTTCACCTAGTGCTTTAGAAAGGTGCTCTGCTATTACTTTGGCATTTTCTCTTTCTCTTGCCGATTTTACAAAGGGTGTGAAAACAACGCCTATCCAAGGTTTGTCTTTGGATATGTTTTCAGCCCAGCTAGTTAAGGCTTTAACAGTATTTACTAGTGCACTAAGTCTTTGCGTGGGGTTAGAAATTAGAATCCCTGATAACTCTAGGTTCTCTCTAAGCACGGGGCCTTTCAGAACCCTAGGGTTATTCGGTAATGTTTCGTTCTCGTCAAAGCGGGACATATCCAGATCAAGTATACTGTAGTTGTCTACGCCAATACTGTTAAGAAGTAATTTAAGGTCTTTTTCAGGCAATGTTGCAGTAAACATTGCTATAGGGATCCAGAATCCTTTTTCTCTCAATTCCTTCATGAGCTTAAGAGCGTAAATGTATGAGGGCCTAAACGTAGTACCCCATTTAATGGGGGTGTGTGCTTCATCGAAGACCACGTAGTTTATTGCTCCCTCGTAGAAGAGCCTCACAATATATGGATTCTGTAGTTGTTCAGGGGTCATGTAAACTATGGGAACTTTGCTTCGGATGGCTTTTTCTAAGCATGTGATTTTCTCTTTCATCGGTACTGTACCGTCTATCCGGCATACCTCTATGTTTCTTCTTTTAAGCCCATTAACCTGGTCTTCTATGAGAGCTAAGAGAGGCGAAATAACTACGGTGACACCTTCAGCAACCTTATTTAATGCTATAGCCGTACTTTGAAATATGAGGGATTTTCCAGCACCTGTGGGTAGAATAACTACAGTAAGGGGTTTTCCGTAAGAAACATTTTCAATGTAAGGTTGAAGAACGTGTAAAACAGCTCTTTTCTGGTAAGGCCTTAATTCGAAACCCCAATGTTTCCTAACGAACTTACTGCATATGCTTAGTGCTTCCCTCCTATCGCTGAAAACTATTGGTTGTGTATCGAAGCTTAGTGGTTTAGGCTTTACTTCCTGAGCAGCCAACGGTATATTGCTAAGCCTTCCCCAACCCTGGATAACCCATATTTCTACATGAGGAAACAGCTCTCTTAAAGCAGCTAGGAACTCGCTCTTATCTAGTTTAGAAAGCTTCTTAGACAGAATAGCTAGATCATATAGGGTTGGTATGATTATTCTTCTATTCCTAAATAATTCTTCTATCCTCTCTGTGAAGTTTATTTTCATTTTTCTACAGGCAAGCTTACCGTATTTTGTAGCTACTATGGCTATGGAGTTTTCAGCGAGACTATTAACGTAGGAATAAATAATGTTAAGATTTCTAGCTCCAATAAGCTTGCATTCTTCAACACCATATATGGGGTTAAGTTCTTCTTTCTCAACAGACACATTGCTCTTAATTAGCTCTGGAATGTACGTGGTAACTGTTATGTTCTGCGAAACGCTTCTTAGCATTTCCAGAGCTTCCTCAGGACTACAATGAGCTAAGAGTGAAACAGCAAAAACCCTCCTTACTTTTGCTGACGAATATTTTCTTCTAAGACTGACTAGTTTCTCAACTAATAATGGAAGATACTTTGCTTCAACAATAATTTCCTCTCCAAGTTTAGGCTCGAAACATACTTTGTTCTCACATAGTTTAGAGAAGCTTTCAGCAATATCATCTCTTACCTTAAGTTTCTCAAGTATTTTTGTAGCATCACATGCGCCATCTATAATTGCGGAAAGCATTATTGTTGCCGATAATAATTCTAGGCCGCTTAAGTAGTCAATAATGTTTCTTAAAGCATTTATATCTATTTTTCTTGGACACCAAACATTATTATTGCAGCTATTATTAACTATAGGTACTATTACGATAGTGTTTTTCTCCACACCTGTTTTTTCGAAATATTCCTTGGTTTGTAAGGTTTCTTGCTTGACCGGTTTAAGAAGTTCCGTTAGAATATTTAAACCGCTAAGTTCTGGATAGTTAGATTTTAGCACATATCTTAGTATGTTCTTTCTTACTAGAACCGTTAAGAGCTTATTTAAAAGTAGAACGCTGGCTTTAGCGTCTTCGTCGGGTATGTGTGGTTCGTAGTGAATGTTGAAAATGTCTGATAAGTATTCGAGAGAATGGCTTGGGGTTTCAGGGACTGCTATAAGCGATAGTGTTAAGGTATCAACAATCGGTGCTGAAATTTCTATTCCTTCCTTCTTTAGAAGAGGTATGTCATGTCTTGAAATGTTGTGTCCTACAATAACTTTTGGCTTAGTGAAATTTAGAAATCTTCTTAGCCAATTAGCTGATTCTATACCGAATGCTCTTCTGTAACCAAATCCCTTATTTAAGTGGGAACTATACGCATAGACCCCGTATTCTCTAATTCTAACAATGTTTTCTTCGACAAACGTTTCTACATCTATACCTACAATGTCCACTCCTGATGAAAGAACGTTGCATTTATCGTACATGTCAAGTTTCTTACAGTATTCTAGGAAGGAATTAAAGAAACCGCAATCGAAAACCAAGTCTAAAACGCTTTTAGATAACTTAGCCTTCCTAATAGCTTTAATTACATTATTGTTGCTTAAAAGAGAAATAATGTATTTGCAATCCCTTCGATCTAATGCCTTCTTAACCTTATTTATGTAGAATCTGAAAAGCAGAATTCTGAAGATAATGTAGGAAGCAACAATTACAATAAATATTACTAAACATGTAAGCGTAAAGTAATACCCCATCATTTCCGAAAAATAATGTTTAAAACATAGTTAAGTATTTATTGTTGAATAGGTTCTTTAAGGAAATTTGGTTAATCTCATCGGGATTTTGCATTATAATATGTAGGTCTGTGGTTCACCGCTTATGCGGTTCATCACCTATGTTTTCGACGTGGCTTCCTCTTCATCCCTTAGTTTCCTAGCAATTTTCTTTATTATTTGCGTTTCTATTTCTCCTTTCTCCCTAGGGTCTATGAGTACTGCTTTTAACCCCTTAGTTTGTGCTTTTTCGTAGAGTCTTTTATCTGCTGTTATGAGGATAAAGTCTGGATGTTTTGTAAGCCACTTTAAAACCATAAAATCATATTTACTAATACCTCTAAACCCACCTCCACGAACAACAACACTATAGCCAGCAAGCTTCAACCTCCACCTAACCCTATTTCTAAAACCCCAAAGACATCTATCAAAAAACAGCCTAACCCTCAAATACACTCCTCCCTTCCATGCAGGAAGTTTACGATTCCTCATAAGTAATTTTCCTCTAGGAGATATTTTAAGAGAAAATTATTACAAAGTTAAAAAATAGCTATTAAAGATTGTGATGAATAAACATTGGGAAAAGGTGTAATTAATGAAATTAAGTAGTGAGGATCGAAGCTACATTTGCGAACTAGGTAAGTTCGCTGTTAGAGAGATATTGGAGGATTTCGTGAAGAAACATGGTGTAAGGGTTGTTGATGTTGACATTAGACCTAATGGCTTATTCTCAACATTGCTCAGGGAGCATAAGGAGGCTAGAATAAGCTTTAAAGAAAGTAGGGATAGGGTTCTTGACGATATTTGGGTAGGTGTGTGTAGTAGGGATTATGAGAGATTAGCTGAGAAACCTGATAGCAGCTTTATATTGGTAGCTGACATGAAATATTGTCACCTCATTATTGTACCTTTTAATATTGTTAGGTGGCATAATTTTAGTGGTGGAAAGGGCTTCACGATTAAGGTTAAAAAGGAACGATATAAGCTAAGTAGCGGAGTAAACCTTGTAGTTGACGATTTAGCCCCTATTCTTAAAAAGCTTTTGTAATAGAGAGGGATAGGTAAATAAGCAATGTTACATTATGTAGCTTTTGAACTCTTTAAACACCTTATCTAATGGTTTAAGCTCTCTTCTTGGTATGTCAGGTACAAACATCTTCACTTTTATTTTGAGTCCTTCACTTTCCATTTCTTTTTCTAATATTTTCCATGCCCAGTATATGTCTCCTAGATGCAGAAATACTTGCCAATTCCTAATGATAACCCATATTTCGTTTACTGCTGCTCGGTTTTCAATGTACTTCCTAATGGTCTCGAATATTTTAAGTATTGGTGCTGGACCTGTACCAAAAAGTGTTTCACATTCTATAGCTATTGCTTTATTTTCCACGAAAATATCAGCTACTATGTTCTCGTTAATTTTACATGTGCATTTAATGTTCTCTAGTTTAACATTCATTTTCTCATGGAGATACTTAATAGCTAATGTCTTTAAAGCTAAGTGGTCTTCGCTTTCATGCTCACTAATATCTCTTCTAACATAGGCGACATAGTCTGATGAAAGCATTGCTTCAACAAAGTCCCTATACTTTCTGTCAGCATATGAAATTGCTAAATCATACATTCCAGGTTTATAAATGGGGTATGAAATACCAAAGGTCATATTGAGCGTCTTATTTATTTTCTCAAACATTTCCTCCGGAGACGGTATCGTATGGAAACTAAGTATTTTTGCCTCATAGGGTTCAAAGAGTTTTTTAAGGGCATCCTCTGTTTTTTCAACATTCCTAGATAGTAGTATTAGGAAACCTAGTCCTTGGGTAAAAGCTTCGATAAATCTTCTTTTAAGCCATTTTCTTGCTTCCTCATTTTTAATAAGGTAGTCTTCGTAGGCCACAATGATTTTTCCCGAAATACTGCCTGATATTCTTAGCCATAGCTCTAAACCAGGCAAATTAACTAAGCCCATCTCATGCTCCTTCTTTTCAGAACCTAGGAGAATTATTGATTCTGGAAGTTTTCCTCGAACTTCCCTATAAAGCTCTCTACATGCTATCCAGAAAAGATACCATAAATGCTCTTTGCTTTCGGGGAGAACTATTACTATAGGTTCACCTACGTACTCACTAGCTACTTTAAGCAAGTCCTTAACCTTTTCTTCTTCGCTCTCTAAAATGAAGCTCAACATGTTAGCGCCCTTAAGAACCTGAGCTTCAGCAATGCCACGTAATGACTTCATGATCTCCTTAACCTCAGCTCTAGCAGGTTTCTGAAGCACAAACCTCTCAGAATAGATTTCTGGAACACTTACTTTTACCTCTACAGGTTTTGAAGCAATGAATTTCAATGAAACATCCCTAAGTCTCAACAGCTCTCTCATAACATAAGCTGTAACACCTAATTGCAAATACATATTCAATAAGCTTATGGCACTTTTAGACCACGGTACAGGACCTTTTACAATGAAAGGCAAAGATACTTGTACAAGCTCCTTAATTTCCCTACTAAATGCTAAAACAACATTTGCTAATGGAAATGCGAGTTTAAACATCTTAGGAAAGTTCGCTCTAGCAGTAATCTCCTTTGTAGTAATGTATGTGAATTTTGTAATTTTAGGAGGGAGTTTAGCCTTAATAGACTTTATTTTAGGTAATTTTCTTGATACTACGGGTTTAGGGAGAACTTCAGTTTCTTCTTTTCCTTCACCATTAGGAGATACTGTTATAATTCTTAGTTTTTCAGTTTCTTCTCTTTCCTCTTCAATGATAACTTCAACTTCATACTTTCTCTTCTGAGCTAAAGCTGCTAGTAGCTCCTCAATGTGTTCTTCAACATACTTCAGCTTACCCTTCATTATTTAATACCTTCTCATATTGTTCTCTTAATGGTCAAGGCAACTCTCCAATCAGAACTAAACAGTAAATCTGTACGACCTACAATAACGCTTGGCATAATCCACCTTAAAAAGCTAAGCAAATTTGTTTCTTGATGAACACCACTCCATGAGTTATATGAAGATAGTGTGTCAACGCATTTTATAGCGAAACCTTCAATTATCCATGAGTAATCGCTCCCAAATTTGCCGAGATCTCTAAATACTTGATATGCTGTTTTCCATGGTATTTTTAGCCAGGCATTATAGTATATTTCAGGGGGTTTAGAAGGACATTGATCCATGTAGTTCTTTACAACATCTACTGACAGTTCTATTGCTGAGAGGATGCCTGGTCTACTAAGCAAAGCTACTATGGCGTCTACAAGTTTACATAGCGAGCCTCCTAGAGTTTCCTCTTTAGCTGGTATTACAGATAATGTTACATAATTCCCCCATTCTTCAATCCTACATAATGATGGATAGTCTGGATAACCAAGTATTGTAAGGTCATCTGCTAGTTTAGATTTAACCGCTGGTTTAAATAGTGGTTTCTCTTCATTTATGCCTAAAATCCTAAATGTTTCTTTCCTTTTTTCCTCATCTTTTTCTAATACGGGGTATAATGCCTTAAATAAGTATTCTTTAGTAACCTTTCTTAGTGACCATGCTAGTAGAGTGTACTTGCCGCCTTCATTGACTCCTAGGAAAGTATTGCCGGCTTTTTCAACAAGTAATCTTAAGACTTCTACTGGATCTTCCGGTGGACTATACTCTACCTTAATTTCTCCTATGACTTTTTTAGCTACGTTAAGTACATGTTTTGCCCTTTGAGCTAGCTCTCGTGAAATTTCGGATGCAGGATCTCCTGCGAACTGCTTAACGACAGTATCCGCTAGAACGCTTATTGGAACAACATAGTTTTCCAAGAATTTCCTCCAAGAATCCTTACTCCAAGGCTTAACTTCATCGATTAAAGCCTCTGGAGAAATGACAGACATTGTTTTCACCAGCTTAAATCTTATTCTAATTTTATATCTACTATTACGCTACTTTAAATATTAATGTTCTACGTTTAGTTTTAACAATATTAGCTAAGGTTCAAGGTTTAATGTATAAATATGATCTTAGTTCCAAATTAATAATATCGACTATATTTTATAAGTCTTCAAGATGTTTAACTTCATTAAGTACAAACATGTAAAACAAGCTTTGCTTGTAACACTTTCGGAAGAGGGTTTTATTTTAAATTTTCCTATATAGTTTATGTGTTTCTGATTAGGTTTTTGTTTGCTTCTTGTTTTTCCTATTAGCTGATTTTCCTAGCGGTTCGGTTTTCTTTCGCAGTTTTCCTTAAGTTTATCGTGTTTGTTTGAAAATGGATTTTCCAATGGCTCTAACTTTTCCGGTTAGAATTTCGAAACTATATAGGGGGACATGAGAAACGCTTAAATATTAGATGGGCTTGTCTTTATAAGTTTCCTCATGGTTTTCCATCGGGAACTCCTTATATAGAATTTTATGGGGAATCTATTAGCTTTCTACCTACATGACTTACCATGAGCCGGGAGAATCTATTAGCTTCTTACCGGAGGGGTTTATAAGTTTCATATTCTTCAATCTATTAGTCCAGATATACTAGTATATATTATATATTATATAAATCTACATTTCTAATATAGTAGATATTATAGCCATACGCGTTATAGTGTTTTGGGGGATAAGTCGGTTTTTCATCGGTTTCTCCATCGTTTTCATGGTGGTTTGATGGTGTCTGTGATTTTGGGGGATAAAGGTCTAAATTTTTTCCAGAATTTTTCCTTTTGCTTGTGGATTTTTTCTACTTGGTTTCTTCGTTTCTCTGGAAAATATTTAATGAGGAATCGAAAACTTTATTAGGAGGTGCTGTTTAAAAAGGTTTGATGAACGTAGGAAGCTAATAGATTCCCCATGCTATTCCGGGGTTCTCTGATGGAGTTGATGGTGTTTGATGGTGCGGGTTCATTGCTATAACTGTTTAAATTTTGATGGTGAACTTCTGGTTAAAAAATCATTTGATAAGTTTATCTTTTTCTTTTCTAACATTTTCGCCATGTGTTTTACTTGTTTCTTGGTTTTTTGGTTAAATGACTTTTAAATTTTCTATAGTCCGCTATAGTCGGCTATAACTTGTTTTGCTGTTTTCGAAACGGTTAGCTGGTTTTTTAACTGGTTTGTTCGGGTGCTTAGGAGTTATAGTGTGCTATAGAAGTTATAGTGTGCTATAGATGGTTTGGCGGTTTTTTGATTAAATGATTTTCTAACTGGTTCGGCGAAGGATGGAAGAGAAGGGAGAAGCGGAAAAGGAAGGGAAAAAAGAAAGCAGTAAGCTTAGGAGGGGGGTTTTGAATGCTTACTTGAATAATGGATGGATTTTTTCCAATATAGCAGTTGAAGAAAAAACAACATCAAAAAACAGTATGCGGAAACCAAAACAAAAATTCGATGAGGAAAAATATAGAGTCTCTGCTGGAAAAATTCTAAAACAAATCATAAGTTTTCTGGAGAAAATTTAGTAAGACCATAGGGACTCAAGAAACAAAATTTTAGCATAACTCCAGAAAATAGGAGATGTAAAGAACTGAAGAGGGGCGTCTACTTCTATGTTGCAGGCTCATGTTGTAGCATACTTAGTGATATCTAGGCTCCAATTAACTAGTACCCGTACTAGTAACTAGTGCCCCCACTAGTATATGAGAATGTACCATAAATCTGATAAGCTAAAAAATATTCGAATCTGCGAGTTTAATTAGCTCTAAGTGGGCTTCATTAATTAAGAAGATTCACCTAGGTTTTTGTTAATTTTCTTTTGTATCCGAGCTTCTTTGCTTTAGCATAAACTGTATAGTACGATACCTCTGGTAATCCCTTCCTATGTCTTTCAGCATTAATTAGGTCAGTTATGGCTCTAAGACTTAGGGTGGGATACTTTTTTAAGTAACGTTCCAGTTCCTTATCTCTGATTTTTGGTGGTCTCCCTTTCTGTTTTCCTTGTCTCCAAGCTTCTTCCTGTCTTTCTCTGATCCTTCTTCTTTCGAATTCAGCTACCCACGATAGAATACTTAGTATGAGCTTGCGTATGTTATCGTTTAGTGATTGCAGCCATTCCTCTTTAACCGTTACTACTTTGTAGCCTTTGTTCTCCAAGTTTATGACTGTGTTTAGAGTGTCAAGCATCGTTCTACCTAGACGATCTAAGCTCCAAGCAATAATTACGTCAGGTTTATGTTGCTCTAACTCTTCCAATAGCCTTGAAGCTTCAGGTCTCTCTTTGAAAACCTTAGAACCACTAACACCTTTATCAACATACCATTTTACTATCTCTATGCCTCTAGCTTTAGCAAACTCCTCTATCGCCTTCCTCTGAACTTCCTCATCTTGCTCCTTAGTTGAAACACGAATATACGCAACCCCCTTCATGTTATAGCACCGAAGACGCCCAAACAACCCATTGGAAAATATTTAGGACTTTCTATAAAAAATTTTTAGCATTAATCCTACCTCCTATGAAGATTCAGAAAATGTCCACTTTTACCAATAAGGCCTATTTTGTGTTTTATGGTGTTTTTATTTGTATGTTTTGTAGTGCTAGGTATGCTAGTTTGTCTGCCATGAATATTGGTAGTGGGTATTTGTTCATTCCATTTAGGGGGTTCCAGTAGTCAAGTCTGCATAGTCTAAGGTATTTGTAGAAACATAATAATGAACTATTTAACTAAAAAGGAAGCTAGAGATAAAATAGTGGATGAAATCACGGATTATATTTTATCTAAAGCTCCTGACAGATTAAGAGAACTATACACTAAATCGTTAAACGGTTTAGGAAAAACTGTCTATGGATTCTTAAAGTATTTACATAGGTTCATAAAGGAAGAAACCGGAAAACTTGAAGAGAATCCTTTAAGAGGAGATGCAGAACACGCATTCCACAGCCTCTTTAGCATAATAAAGTACTTAGTTGAACTCTCAACGCAATGGGAATTATCACAATAACTTAATTTTTACATAAGGCTAACTTTGCGTTAAGCCCTAGTTTTTAGTATTTTAAGAGCTCTTTGAATTCTCCATTTTACAGAATCCTCTTGTTCCTCCTTTAGCCTCTTCTCAAGACAGGGTACTGCTGCAGGATCCCCTAAGTCTATAAGTCTCTCTGCAGCTTCGCCTCTGATGTCTGTGTTCGTGTGGCTTAATGTTTCACATAATGCCTTCAAAAGCTCTTTCCTTTTCTCCTCATCAATGTCTTTTCTGCGTTTAAGTAAAAAAGGTAAGTACACTCTGATTATAGCGTCTATAAGTGCTGAATAATCTGATTTTAAACCATTAATGAAAAGATCGATTACATCATTAAGAAGACTTTTGGATAAGCTGTTTAAGTTATTCACAGCTAATTCTCCTATTGCTGAATAATATCGATATGCAAGGTCATTGTCCTCGCATTTTCTTACACATTCAAGAAGAAAAGGTAATGCCTGTACATAGTTTAGATCCCCAATGGCGATAAGTAAGTGCTTAATTATTTCGCTATCTTTTTCTTGCTTTAGCCTTTCAAAAATTATGGGGCATATTTCCTTCAACTCTAAATCTCTAGCAATATTTAGTTTGGAGCTTATTTCATCAAGACTATAGCTTTCCTTTACAGTATGTTCAACTTCATTAAGTATTTTAGAACGTATTTTCCTATCGCCTAATTTAGCGAGCATGACTTCTAAATCCCTTCTAATGTATTCATTCCTTTCTCTTTCCAGTCTCTTTTTAAGAACACTTTTAGCAACGTTTCCATGAGCAAGAATTCGCGCTCTTAACTTTTCTTTTATCTCAGGTTTATATTCATGTATATATTCTTCTACAAGAGTAGCAATATTTCTTTTAAGACGCGATCTATTAGCAATTATACTAATTAAAACACTCACTCCTACCGTAACTAATCCAGTAATTATTCCAGCAATAAACATAGGGTCCTGTGAAAGCTCCAATAGAATAGAGTATAGGACAAACACCATTAAAGCATCATCCTCATAATAACTCTTCACATACTTCTGCTTAAGCTTTAACTAAGTCATACATGTTCTCAGACTTCGTAGAGAAGGCCCAGTAAAGTTTATGGCTGCTTTTGAAACAAAAATGAGATGAATGAAATGTTGTTGTTTATTTTATTTCAAAATTACTTTTAACCATACTGTTTTTATTTCTGTTTTTCTTACTATTTTTTTGGTGATGTATGTTGAAGGCTTCTCATTTAGCAGCGTTGTTGCTTATTGTGGGGCTTGTTTTAGGAGGCGGAATAGGGTATTCGATGGCTCCCGGCGCTACTACAACAACCGAAACTGTTGAGAGAACAGTCTCGACAACGCTTACGGAAACTGTAACTGCCAAGGAAACAACTACATTAACAACTACAACCACAGCAACAAAAACAACTACGACTACTACCACAACCACGGTAACCGAGACCGTAACAACAACTGTTATTCAGACTCCTCCGCCACCACCGGAGATATTCACACTACACGAGTACAGGGTTGTCGTTAAAGATAGTGTTCCATCGTTATATGTTAGTTTTGAAACATCTAAAAACGTTAAAATATCTCTTATAGGACCTGATGGAGAGGAAAAAAGCTTCGAATATGTTACACCCGAGGAAAAAGGCGTTTACCTGTCGATGAGCGGTTTTGGCGAAACACCTTTATCGGGAACTTATAGATTAGTTGTTTCTTTAGTTTTGGGTGCCAAGGTTTTTGAGGAAGAGTTTTCGTTTAAGGGATACGATGTTAGTGTGGTAAGCGTTAAACCAGTAGTTGAAGAGTTTATTCTAAAGAGTTTAAACATTACATTAGTTAACAGCGGAGACTTACCAACATTTATTAAGGACGGAATATTGTACTTAGACGGTAAAACAGAAACAATACCGTTCTTCTACGAGCCTGTACCCGTAGGGAAAATATCGCATTTAATATCGACATTCATATATCTCGGGAAACCATCTGCTGTAGCAAAACTTGAACTCTACAATGATTTAGGAGAGAAAATAGCCGAATACACATTCACAATAACCACTTAAACCAACTCATTTTTTATTACAAAAAATCATACTAACCGAAGATGCGATAAGGACCAGCGGAACTGTAAAATGGAGTTTTTCACTTTTTCTGTGAAAAAAGTTATGGATCCTATATTTTCTTCATTCACTCATAGTAGAGAAAAAATGTACACTTGTTTACAGAAGAATGTGAAAAAAGTGGAAAAAAAGAAAAAATCCTATCTGTAACAGAACCTTTCATAATTTTAAATTAAAAAAAGGTGGTTTGATTAAGCCAATTGAACCAGTTTGCCTAAGGTGGCTCCTAGAGTACCTAGGCAAGAAGTATCGGTATTCTCAAATAAATTTCTAAAAGCTTAAATAGTGAAGGACATCTTTGAGCGGTATTTTACCTTCATAGATTATTTCCGCTTTAGCTCTATATGGATATAATGTTTTCCCTAAAGCTTTTTCATCATGGAATAAGGGTTTTTCTTCATGGTAAATGTTCGATTGTAGCTTTAGAATCCCAACTATGCAACCACCTAGTTTTACGGACTTCTTTTTAGGGACATAAATAATGACTTCATCTCCTTTCACCATTTTGTTTCTAATGTCCTCTCTTGAAGCATAGACCTTGATATTCTTAATAATGTTCCACTTACGCCAACAAATTCTGCTTATTGATTTAATTGGAACCATGTTTTAAGAATGTTGCATGGGTGATGTAGAAGGAGAGCTAATGAGGGCTATTTTCTTAGAAAGCTTCTCTGCTTCGTTCTCGATTAAATTTAAGTAATTATCTATAAAGTCTATTCTTACGATGTCTATTATAAAATTTTCAGGGTATGGAATGCCATGTGAAGTCAAAAACTGAATATACTTTGATTGTGTTAACTTAGGTCTTCCATCTTTAAACTCCATTTCATATAATTCGCCATCCACCACTATTAAGGGGTAAGCTATAGATATAATATTCCCAGCTTCCCCCAGCACGAGAAGACGTTGAGTTCGCTTCCTTTCATATATGAGGAACTTCGCAACTTGCCTTGTTGCCTCAAAAATAATACTTTTCCCCTTTTTAATGAACGGCTCATAAGAAATAAGCGCGACTTTACTATATCTCGGTAGGTAATAATGAAAACAATGAGCTAAGTTAGTAATATGTAATGGGTGTAGCCACGGATTACTCTCAAGTTTAATTAAACTTGAAGCAATTATTGGGTCAAATATTCTCATGTGCTTCTTATCTCTAACCCAGAACACCCAGGGGTTATCGATTTTTTTTTGCATTCAATGGCTAAGCACAAATGTAGCTTTTTATAAGCTGGTGAGTTTGGTAATTCGAAAGTTTTAGTGGCAAGAATATCTATTGTTCTCCACTTATTTGTTTCAACATCTAAGTAACCTTCTTGGTTTAAGACATTCCATCCCTTAGATTCCAAGGTAAGTGTAGCCTTAATTTCCAAAGGATAACCTGACTTTTCTAGCTCCTCTATAATCCTTTCTTCCAAGATCATTTCGCCTTTTAATTCTTTCTTTAGATAAGTTAATCAATTACTAGAAAAAATTATTTTATTTAGTTATTGGTTACCATTGTGTTGATAATTCGGCTAAGTACTTTATTATGCTAAAGAGCGTGTAGAAAGCGTACGCTTAAAAAGCAATGACACTACACCTGCCAAGAACTAATACTGTTTAAAACCTGGGTAGACGCACTCCCCAGGAATGGCCACGACGACTTGCGTCTATCTGTTGAGTAGTACTTGGATACAAGGTTCGCATAGAAATATTGGCTGTTCAGCCCCCAGCGGAGTAAGACTTATAAAGTAATACATACCTAATTACTGGTCAGAGGGGGATAAATTGACCAATAAGACCAAAGTGACCAGGCACATAGTAAGAGTGCAATCTAAGAATGGGGCCCTCTATATACACCTTCCTAAACAGCTCGTGGGCAGATGGAACCTTAGCAAGGGGGACTATGTGGAAATACTTGTCGACGACGAGAAAGCTATAATGAGGAAGATATAGAATGAGGTGAGATAGATGTGCGATAAGCTTAACGAGGAAGCCATTACGGAGAGGCTTGAAGAGTTAAGAAAGCAAATATACAAAGTCGAAAAGAGCCTATCAAAATATGGCTTTGACCCAAGAAGAGGAATAGAGAGTTACAAAGTAAGTGAGCTCAGAGAATTGATTAGCAGGTCGCGAAATACCAAAGAAGTCAAGCAGCTCCTGCTTACCCTCATAGAACTCCAAGAGCAACTTTATCTAAAGCTTTACAGGCTAGCAGGGTTGAGACGAATGAACGTCGATACAGACACTCCAGAAAAAAAGTTGATGACAATTAAAGAGTGGCTCATTACAGGCAGAGCAAACTCCGTACAAGTAGCTATATCAAAGTTTGAGAAAGCTCTTTCCATGGTAGCGAACGTGCTAGAGACATGCAGCAACAGCTGCGAAGAAGAAATTAAGAAAGTTCTTCAAACGGTGTACAAGCGTGACTATGATAGATACCGCGTTGTTAGGCGGGTGCTTGAGCTATGCATCTTTTACGGAAACCTGAGTAAGGAAATTCTTGAAGGAATAGAATCTGAACCGCTTGACAACCTTGTTGTTAAGCTCGTTGAGTGCGCCAAGAAGATTGGCAAGGAAAAGCTCGCCAGGATTATAAAGGCACGGGGTACGATGAGATGAAAGCCACATACATTGTTGCGGACCTCTTCAGCGGAGCTGGTGGTCTTACCCTGGGTTTCCGTATGGTCGGTTTCAAGGTAGTATTTGCACTCGATGTCGACTGGGATGCCATGTACACCTATACTAAGAATAACCCTGGGATCGCGTGGATTGTAAAGGATATCAGAAAGGTGTCAGCCGAGGAAATAATGGATGTTGCTGGCATCGGTAAAGGGGATTTCGACGTCATTATGGCAGGTATTCCCTGCGAAGGGTATTCACTTCTTAATAGAAGATATGACCCTTCAGACCCAAGGAACTATCTCTTCCTGGAATTCATGCGCGTTGTGAAAGCCCTTAAACCGAAGGCGTTTTTGATAGAGAACGTGCCAGGATTGTTTAGGAGAGCTAATGGAGGATTTCGGAAGGCTATAGAAGACGCGCTCCGTAGATTGGGATATACCGTAAATTCCTTTGAGCTTAATGCTCTTAATTACGGTGTTCCACAAAGAAGAGTGCGTGTGTTCTTTGCCGGACTAGCTGACAAAGAAAAATTTGAGCCGCCAACTCCAACACACGGTCAACCGAGCAAATCCATACTATCATATATTAGCAATAAAGAGGCTAGAAACGAGTTGAAGAAGCCCTTAACGGTATGGGATGCCATATCTGACTTACCACCTCTCAAGCCAGGTGAAAAGAAAGAAAAGTATGAAGAGCCACCAAAGACCGAGTATCAGAAAATGATGCGCGAAGGCTCAACGAAGCTTTACAACCATGAAGCGCCGAAACATCCAAAGTGGACCGTTGAGCTTATAGCGAGAACCAAACCGGGTGAGCCTATCTACAAAACTTTTAAACAGAGAATTCGATTGAAATGGGACGAACCTGCACCTACTATACCCGCAGGTGGCGTTAGGCCGCAATGGTTCTTTGCTCATCCAGAGCAACCTAGAGGACTTACCGTTAGGGAGATGGCTAGACTCCAATCGTTCCCAGATTACTATGTCTTTTACGGGTCAATGATAAAGCAAAGAATACTCGTTGGCGATGCTGTCCCGCCCCTCCTAGCAAGAGCCATAGCATCTCAACTACTGAAGTATCTGCGAACCCTGTAGGGTGCGAGCCCTTGAACGAAGACTTACTGAAAGAAATAGCAAGAAGACTTACTGAATGGTACATGAGGTACGGAAGAAGGTTTCCTTGGCGAACCATTGAAGACCCAAATATAATCTTAGTAACAGAGTTTCTTCTCCAAAGAACCCGTGCCGAGACCATAGAGAAAGCCTTCAACATATTCATATCGAAATACGGGGACATAGCGAAACTCGCTTCAACATCTCCCCACGAACTACAAAAATTCTTCTTTAAGCTCGGCCTCTTTTATCGCGGTGAACGACTAATTAGCATTGCGAAGGAGATAAAAGAGAAGTATGATGGAAAAGTCCCTTGTGACTTCGAAAAATTACTTCGGTTAAGAGGAGTTGGTGTGTACATCGCTTCAGCTGTTCTCAATTTCGGGTGCGAAAAACCTACGGCTGTAGTTGACAAGAACGTATTACGAGTATTAAACAGACTGGCAGGAATAACCCGCGAAACCGAAGCAAGACACTTTATAGAATCTCTATATCAATTTGGTGACCATAAAGTAATAGCTTACGCGTTGATAGATTTAGGGGCAACTATTTGCAAGGAAAACCCTAACTGTAGCAAGTGTCCACTTAATGATATTTGTCCAAAACATCCCTTAAAGAAGGATAAATGGAGAATGCTAAGAAAGGTCATAGGAAAGAGAGGAAAAATAAGACTGCAAGAGCAACCAGTTACCTCAAAATAAGAACCAACAAAGCTAGAATCCTTGCAGGTATTTTCGGACAACATGCTCTCTTTCTACATTGGTTGTCGTAAAGGTTAGTGGTGGCGGAGGCGTGAATGATTTAGTAGGCAAGTTTACCTTCTGCAGATTCAGGTCCTTGACATAGTATATAGTAGTACCTCTCATTTTATCCTGGAAGGGAGATTCTCCTCGGGTTTCGTATTCGAGTACTATAGGGGGCTCCACGGTTACATCCTTAACTCCAGGAACCGTAAAGAACCTCATTCTAAAGCTATAGCTTTCTGGGACGTAGCGAAGAGATGTGGTTGCACCAACTATCACGGGGTATACCGTTACTTGAGTCGTCTCGGGCCTGAATTGTGTCAGCACCTGCACGACCCACGGAACGTAAAGAAGAACCTCAGCTAGCGCTTTTTTATCAACGGTATCCTTTTTGAACTCGAACAGATAAATAGCGTACCTTCCATGATTGTTGTCCCAAAGGGTTAAAACGAAGTCGGCTGTATCGCCGGTATAACCCCACGGGAACTCACTCGTCCAGTACTCAACTTTATTAAGCGGTAAACCGAGTTCCCTGACTATTGGCGAGCCAGGTCTGTCTACGTTAAGTGCGAAATATAGATTCAGATGAAACTCGTGCTCCAATATTAGGCGATGCCCGTCCCTTTTAGCTCTAAGCAGATAGATAGGCTTACCATTATAGTCGTCTATGGGATTCCCTGGTTTTCCGGGGTATTCCGTACATTCAACTTCGTCAATGTCTTGACTGTCTTCAGTTGCAAGCATCATAGCTATTTTTGCAGCCTCCTCGGGCATTAAGGTTCTTATCGAAGAGCCCTTTCCAGGCCCCATCGCATTATCAGTTCTGCTTATCCATATAAGCGGCTCAATGCTCATATCACTATAAACCCTATTGTCGCCAGCCGTCCTTTTGAATACCAGAACAGGCTCAATAAGCAGCCTAGCTGACAACACAACCCTAGAATATTTTTTCACCCCGGTTGACGTCATTACAGAAACACGGCCATAATTCTCTCCGCAGACCGAACACTTCTTGTTTTCCTCCATACCGCCAGAGCCGAAATTAAACGGTGTACCGCAATGGGGGCATCTTCCAAGTATTTCATATCCTGTTCCTGGATGTTTTATGCTAGTAACATCGCGGAAAGGAGGAGACTTTACTATCCATATTCCGCGAAAACCGCGCCTGTTCCATATATCCTTAGGCCATTGAGGGTCCGCCTGAAAGAAGAATATCAAATCGCCGGGACGAACACTATGGAGATATGCAAGCATGGAGTATCTTCGTTTACTCCTTGGAGTAAACTTCTTTGGGTCGAATTTCTTATAAGGATTTATTTCGTGCGGGTCTGGTACGGCAGCGAAGCAAAAGTCACGATGTAGTGGATAGGTAAGCCCGTTTATTGTAAAGAGATGCGCTCGGCGAGCTGGGCTTCCATTCGGCTTTAAATAATCCCATATTATTTTCCTAAACTCTTCGGGTTCCCTTAGGGGGTTCATCGAGGATAATCTCTCTTTAAGCCAGTTAATATCAGGCAAGTATTACTCCCTCCTTCAACTACTACTTTTTGTCAAGGTATCATATCGACGGTGTCTATAATAAGTATGCCTATGGAGCGGAACATGATTAAGGTCATTATATAAGATTAGGAAAAACACGCATAAATTAACTTCGCCTAGATGAATTTCGGCAAACCAGCTTAGTTGGAGGAAGATATGAAGTATTTTGGGATAAAGTAGTTAAAATACTAAGGAAATAAGAAATTCTTCACGGAACTTCGCGAATATTTGGCCCTTAGCTTTATATTTTCACGTTGTTCCAACTTATGGAATGGAAGCGGAACTTGGTGAATACATTGTTTGAATACATCACGGCAATATTAGCGGCTGGTTTGATTTTAACCTTAGTTGCGTACTTTAGGAAACGTAGCGAAAACATGGAGCTTAAGAGAGAACTATTCTTCCTGGAGCGTAAACTCGAAAGAATGAAGCAACAGCTAGAGTCTCTAGCGACAATGAAGTCAAATGTTAACATAGTAGAGTTTGAAAAAGGGAATTTGGACTTACAAATACTAGAGCTTTACACCAAAGGCTATAGTTACGGGATGATAGCTAAGAAACTGGGAATATCTAAGTCTACGGTTTACCGTAGGCTAAAAGCCATGCTGAACATGAAACACAAAAGTAAAGAACCCATATCGTTAAAAGTGTAGAAAACACTCTAAGATGACATCTAACTTTTCTTCAGTCTTAATTGATGTATTTGATCTTTCTAAGAATTTGAGATTCCTATGCGCTATGTTAAGCGTATCTGCATGTGGTCTTAGAGTATAGTTAGGTAATTTAGTTAATTTGTTAATGTTTTTACTCTTACTTCTTTAGTTGTTTTCCATGTTGTTTAAGAGGATTCTAAGAAGACTTAAATCCTCCTCCTTTAGAAATTGAAGATATGAACACAGGTAAACGCTTTAAAACAGAAAAGGAATTAATCGAAGATTTCATAAACTCAGGTATTGTACGAGGATGGTTTTTACAGGAGATTCCAGTAGGTATTAAGGTACTAGAAGATATTCTATCGTTAAGACATAGCAGGGAGGAACTAGAAATACTGAGGAAGAAGCTAGGTCCATTTTTGAGAAGAATAGACCTGGTATGTGTTGAAGGCATAGATAGGCCACCATTAAAACCTAGGTTTCATGAATGGTTAAGAATTAGGGAGGAACTTAGAGGACATAATGTATGGATTTTTGAAGCCAAGAAAGTGCTGAATGCTGAAGCATTAGGTGAGATATTAATAAACGAATATCTCTTCAGAAAAGATAACCCGGAAATAAACGTTGTAGGTAAAGGGATTATTTGTGGGACAAAAGATGTACAAGGAATACTTATAGGGGAAGTATGTAAGGCGTACGAGGTTAAGATCTTTGATAAGTTCTAACGTAGAGGTTCTTAAAGAGAAATTATACGAAAAAATAGCTGAAAAGGGGAAATCCGTAGACACTATAGTAAGTATAGTAGTAAAGAATGTATCATCCGACATAGTGAACTACATTTTGAAAGGACTTACGAACATAAAGAACATAGTATTAGCCTTACCATTTACCACATATGGTTGGTATCTTGCAATATATGAAATAGTAGGAAAAGCTGAAGATGACAAAATCATAGTTTACTATAATTCCGAAAATCCTTATTGGACAGCATCAATAATAGTGCATGAGCTAACACATAAAGCACTAAATATAAAGCATAAAACCATAACTGACCTAATAATTGATGAAACACTAGCATATTTGGCATCGTTTAAATCCAATAAGTTTCTCGAACTATATGAGAAAGGAATTGTAGAGATAATAAAGTTATTATCAAAATACATGGTACCGAGAGAAATTAGCGAGCATGATCTGGCTAACATCTACATACCTAGGATCTTAGCTAAAAACCTTATAAGCTATAATTTTAGTAAGGTCGTTAAAGAAGCTAAGAGTAATTTTAACAACTTAGTAATTCTATGGCTTAAAAGTAACCCTAATAAAATATTGAAAACCGCACTAAGCGTAGCATTATCAGCTATAGGACTAAGCCCTGAAACATATGGTTTAGAAAAACAGAAGCATAATGTAAGAACTATAACTACTAGCGGCATCATTGGAAAGGAAATCGTTTTTGAGGGTGTTGATAGCAACTATTTAGAGATGAAGAAAATGCTCGAAAAAGCCGCCAAAGAACCAAATAACGTAAGAAAAACACTATCTCCATGGTGGAAAGAAATAGAGCCCATAGCGGATCATTTAGAAGCCTACATAATATGGAGAAGACAAAACTATGGAGAAATTCTCTAAATGGTTCTCATTTCACTATCCAGTTTTCTAGATAGGGAGGTTCCGATAATTTTATGCTTTGTTTCTTTCCCTTTAAACACTTCAATTTTTGCTATAATATCTTCTGGTAATACTAAGTGAACGTGTATCACAATGTTGTCAGGCTTAATAGTGTAAACTTTAGTCCTACATAAATTCTTCAATGTTTTTCACCTAGTAGAGAAAAGAAATTATGGTTGCTTTATGCTTCAGTGAAGGTCAGTGCTTTAACTCTTGAGACCCCATTGACTTTCTCAATTTGGTATAGAGTATCGGCTACTTCCTCTAGTTCTCTATCGTGAGTTATAATTATCATTTGAGGTATTTCCGAGCCTCTTCGGAAGAAGTTTTTCACAACCTCCACTAGTTCTCTTCTCCTCTCTTCATCTAAATGTATTGTAGG
>Ga0190363_1000247_pt1 | contig 31118 bp, 34 predicted proteins | sample 48721867_MG_FD_161272 | JGI IMG/M metagenome (GOLD analysis project Ga0190363, IMG submission 161272) | Hydrothermal vent microbial mat bacterial communities from Southern Trench, Guaymas Basin, Mexico - 4872-18-6-7_MG | ecosystem: Environmental > Aquatic > Marine > Hydrothermal vents >... | reverse complement strand
TTTAATTTACCTAAGAAATAACTATTTGAATAAGGGTTATAAAAAGGAGTGGAGGTAAGGTGGCTTTAGAGATAGCGAGGTTCAAATATAATTGCCGCCACCTAAGTGAGGTTTATTTTAAATTGTCGCCGCTATCTCTAAGCCTCTATAACCCGCCTGGGATTATACATGGGAGTTAGGTGGCTCACGAGATCTGCCTGAGATCCCGTGGGCCAATCCGCCATACACCATCTTTATTCGGTGTACGGCTTCATCCAATAAATAGATTAATATAAATGTATCAATACACCCAATAGAGAGTACAAAAATGGGAATATACAGAGAAACAATAACAATAAACTTATCTAAGTAAGTTATAAAATAAATAATTCATGAATGATAGTGATATATTATATAATGTAGATTAATGTAGGTATGGAGAAATATATTTAATTTAAAATATATTCCTGTAGTATTTCAATTTAACGCATATAGGTGTGTAGTTGATGAGGCCTGCGAGACTTATCAGGTTTTACATCGCTGTTCCGCAGGACTATGAAGACGCTGTAGCACATGCAATAGGTAAATTAGGTGCTGTGGAGCTGATATCAAGGAGGTTAGAGACTGGTAGAAGAGAGGAGCTCGAGGTATATACGCGGTTTTTAAGGCTTATAGATAGGATAGGGGTGACGCTCCAGGCGGTTGAGAATGTACTTCCTAAGAAGGAGGAGAAGAAGAGCTTTATGGATAGGCTTAAGTCTGCATTTATTCCTCCTAAGAAGTCCCCCTCATTTGATGGATTGGTTAAGCATGAGGATCTGATAAGATTGACTAATGAATTTGAGGAGAAGCTGAATAAGTATGCCGCTGTTGTTGATGAGGGTCAGAAAAAGCTCGTCTCACTTAAGGAGATCGAGATCAGAGTATCATTGTTTAAGAGGCATGAGATTCCCCTCGATATTATAGGGGAATATACGCATATATTTGTCAAAGCTGGTTTAATACCAATCCATAATATGCCGTTACTTAAGGATTATCTAAAGCCATATAACTACCTCCTAACAGTTAAGGAGGGAATTAGAAAAGATTATCTAATTGTGTTAGCAGCTTCACAGCAAGATAAGGAGGAGATACTAAAGATTCTATCGATGTTAAACTTCGACGAAATAGTATTTCCAAAGGAGTATGTTGGTGACCATACAGAAGTATTAAATAATATTAATAGAGAGAAGGAGGATATATTTAAGTCGCTTTATAGTGTGAGGGATGAGCTTAGTAAGCTGTATAATGAGGTCATCTACTATAAGAAGTATGTTAACTTTCTACATAAGGTGAAGTCTTCAGTAACTAGAACCAGGAACCTAGTAATATTTGATGGATGGATTGAAAAGAGCCTATATGATAAGTTGATGGAGACTATATCCGCTACTACAGATGGGAAGTTTTATATAGAGAGGGAGGAGCCTTCCAGAGACTATCCATATAAGCCGCCTACTAAATTAAGGAATCTACCTGGTTTCCGGGGCTTTGAAATGTTGACTAGAATGAGGGGAGTACCCGACTATTTTGAAATCGATCCAACCCCGATATTCACGATACTATTCTTCATAATGTATGGTATGATGTTTGGGGATGTCGGGGAGGGTATAGCACTATTTATCCTGGGGCTAATATTCTATAAGCTTCAGAAGCCTATGCTAGGATTATCTAGAAGGGCATTAAATAACCTTGGATACATCCTTATGTTCGCGAGTGTATCAGCAATTATATATGGCTTCCTATATGGAGAGTCCTTCCTACTTCATTTCATGGAGCCTTTATGGCTTAACCCATTAACAAATACTATAGACATAGTAATTATATCAATCGAATTCGGTTTAATTCAGCTTATAACAGCTATAGTAATTAATATCATAATATCCTTCATGAATAGGGAGTATCTCGAGGCTATACTAAGTTGGAAGGGTATATTGGGGTTAATATACTTGAGTGTAGGTATTTATATAGCTATACAGTTTATCACTGGTGGAATGACTCTATCAGTATTTACTAGGCCTGACGTCCTACCATTTACGATCACTGAGATAATCGTGCTAGTAATAGTATACCTTAAACCGACTATTGAGAATATAGTGTATCACCATGAGAAGAAGATTACAGAGACTTTAATAGAGGGTTTAGGAGAGTTTATAGAGACATTTATATCATACCTCACTAACTCAGTATCATACATCAGGTTAGGTGCATTCGCTATAGCTCATAGTGCGTTGGCTGAGGCTGCCTCGATATTTGCAGGTGTAGTAGGATTTCTACCATCGTATATCATGTTTAATATACTAGTAACGTTGTTAGATGGATTCGCTGCAGGCATACAATCAATGAGGTTATTATTCTATGAGTTTTCAACTAAGTTCTATAGGGATGAGGGTATATTATTCAAGCCGCTTAAAGTATAAACGTCAACTTACATATATATAATGTAATATAAAACCCAATTACACAATTTATAATGTTAAATATTAGCGGAGGCGGGGATATCATGTCAATATATAAAATAGCTATGTTCCTAATTTCAAACCCGAGGCGTACAATATATAGATTTACAGCGGTAAACCTACTTCTCGGGTTAATGGTTATTATTCTATTATCGACATCCGTCTTTGCAGCGGAGCAGGGGCAGCAGACTCAAGGAGCTGAAGTCGGTCTAAAATATCTGGGAGCCGGGTTATCAGTCGCTGGCTCTACTATCGGAGCTGGAATAGCGTTACAGGGTGCTACAAGCGCTGGATTAGCTGCGTTGGTTGAGAGGCCTGAGCTCGCTGCGTGGGTATTAATTAACGCAGGTTTAGGCGAGGGTGTAGCTATATACGGGTTAATTATATCGATCCTGATTCTAGGCGCTTGATCTCACTTTATACAATTGTTTTTACACCAGTAATTAATATCGCTGTATACCCTATCATCCTAAACTCTGGCCTAATCTTCCCCTTCTTAAGCTGTAGCTCACGCTTAAAAACCTCCACTCCCTCTAAATCAATAAATTTATTATCTAGATATGGCAGTAACTTCTCAACTTGATTATATGTAGGTAATACAAATCCCACTCTCCCAGATGGTTTCAAGGCATTATATACCCTATCAACTACATTCCACGGTGAATCTATATCTACAAATGCAATATTATAATATTCATTCTTGAACTCGGCTTTTAACGCATCTATACAATAGAAGTTTACCTTGGCCTCGGGATTAACCTTACTAACATTCTCCTTAGCCAACTCGATGAACTCACATCTTTTGTCAAATGTATCGATTAAACCTTCTTTAGATAGTATCCATGCAAATGCCGTAGTTAATGCGCCGCTTCCCGTCCCTATCTCTAGTATCTTGGAATTATGTTTAACGCCAAGTTTTACAATTATATATCCGATATCCTTGGGATATACGATTTGAGTTCGTCTCTTGATCTTCATTATAAAGTCGTATAGAGAAGGCTTTAAAACCCATATAAACCTGTTTTTCGAAGTCTCGAATCTCTCTCCATAGTATCGGCCAATTACATCTTTATATTCAATATATCCAAGGTCGCTCTGAAACCTGCCTTCCCTTCTTATTTTAATAAGCCGCTTCTTCCCTCTCTCATCAAAAAATAATGCGTAATCTCCTTCCTTAATCATGCTCCCTAAACAAATAAATAAATAATTAGGATTTAAGGTAGGAATAAATGCTCGTATTTCTTAACGGTTTCTGCAGAGCGCTTATAATCTGTGAATAAGTTTGACGCCTCTATGATATCCTCTAGATCGGGCTTACTCTTCCCCTTAATCTCAGCTAACTCCTTAATGGGTCCAAGTAGCATTAGAGCGTATCTTAAGCTGTTATTTACCGCGATTTCAACAAGTTTATTGAATGACTTTTCATCTAGCTCGATCCTCTCCTCCTTAAGCCTGATTCTAATTATCTCCCTTATCTCCTCCTCATTATATGGCTCAGTATTTATGATTAATAGCCTATCAAGTAGGTCTATAGGTATCCCGTGTGGAGCCGATATATCAGTGCCTCTTATACGTGTTATCCCCCTATTAGATGCAAATACGATTATCGGCGCCATCTCACTCTCTAAAGCCCTATTTAGGAATGCGAATGCCTCCACATCAAGCATATGAACCTCATCTATGAATAATACGCCGGGTATGATCTCGGCTCTACCCTCTTCAATCCAATTCTTAACCATTTCATCAACATCCTTTCTAATCTCATTAGTTATCTCCTCCCTCTCAGTACCAAAGAAGAGTGACATTATACTAGTTCCTCCCCTAGCCCTCCTAACGTCCAAGTCATGTAACGACAGTACATATATGAATTCCCTCTCCTTGATGATAGGTCCAGAAGGCCTTTCTACGTATGTCTCCTCCTCAATATCATACTCTCTAGGAGCTTCCTTAGACCTACCTAACTTGACGACTCTACCTGTCTCTCTATCAATCATTATTACATCACCTTCTCTAATCCCCTGCTGTAGGAAGGATAATGCGATCTCTGTGCCTGCGGTGAAACTTCTCTCTTCACTGGTGGTCGCTAACGTGATTCTAATCTGCTTAGGGATCTGTTGATATGGGTTGTATGGATGCGGCTCCATCTTGATCTCCATCTTCTTAACCTCACCCTCAATAACCTCTCTAATATCCTTTATCCTTACTCCAATGGCTCTCCTAATAGCTCTCATTAAAACCTCGGTCTTCTTAATCTCAGTGGAATATATCTCTGACCCGCTTAGAGTTATAAAGGGTACGTCCTTACCTAATTCCTTTGCAATGGCGACTGCCAATGCAGTCTTTCCTGTTCCAGGGGGTCCTGCTAATAATATTGCTCTACCAGCCAATTTACCTTTCTTAATCATCTGGACGACTATATATGCAGCTTCCCTCGCCTTAACCTGACCAACCATACCGTCTGCTGCGAATTCAGCCCTACCATTTCTAATGCCTAACCCCCTTATATGTGAGTGGGCGGCTATCCTCTCAAACCTCCTCTCAATCGACATCCTAATCACCATTAGATTATGAGTTAAATATATGTATTAAATAATTTACTCTATTGAATGAAGAGTCTTCTAAGATATACATTAAAGGGTATAATTAATATATCATATGAAGATGTATGCACAATATATAGTCTAAAAGATTTAGAGTCCCTTCCCTCAGATACTGATATAATTCCAGTTGGATATAGGTCTGGATTAAAATATGAGGAGGATAAGACGGGTATAGGATTGATTTTAACTGGATTTGATAAAATCATTATTAAGAATACTTATATTAGTATCGACTCAGGCGTAAGATACATCGAATACCTGACTAGACTATTAAATAATAGGATGTATATCCATTTCTCCTATCCACCTAATCCATTCGAATCTATTGGAGGGCTATTCAATACCAATCTACTTATTCCAGCGTATTCACTAACATATGATGAGGTGGTTAGGAGGATAATCTATTATGACTTAAATAGCAGATCATTATTGGGTAGAGAAGATGGATACATTGAATACCTATATACATCAGGCTCTCTTAAGGATGTAATCTTATTGAGGCTTCATCTCCGTAAAATCCCCATGCACAAGGGATTTAAACCACAAGTACTGTATGGTGTGTGTGAATCGGCTTTCCTAAGTAGGTTAGTGAGTAATATCGATTCTAGAATTGATATATCTATAATTAAGGGTGGTAGAGAGTTTGAAGTCGTTTCATATACATATACTAGTGAAGGATTTAATCTCGTTAGGAGTTATCTAGAGGATTTTAAATGTGATGTGAAGAGAGTCAATATTAAGACCCTTCTAGAGGTTTTCCCAAATATATATAAATATAATGATTATATCAAGGGTGAAGTTAGGAGGGTTAGACGTGATGATATAGATAAGATACTAGATAAATTAATCTACATACATCTGCCTTCCATGCAGACTTTAATAGGTGTTTCAGATGAATAGGGAAGAGATCTCAGTGTGGCATTTTATGAAGGCTTCGCTAAAATGCCCCTTAAGATTCACTCCATCAAATTTACTATCTCCAATTACGGTATATCAATTATTTAAATATGGTTCTAAGGATGAGTTAGGAGGCTTCTTGATATGGTGTGATGGATGTGGATTATGTGGCGAGCAAGTTTTCAAATGGATCCAGAGTCTTAAGAAGTCTAGTGAGTATACAAATCAGTTATCTAATCTAATTAAGGATTATAAACTCAAGCTGGTTGAGAAGGGAGAATACCTATTATATATCCCTGAATTAATATATAATCAATTAAAACCCGTATTTACATTCATGCTTGAGAATCTGAATCGGATAGGTTATAATGTAGGTTTGTTGACCGGACCCGACTCAGGTATATTATATAATCTCATGATGATGGATGAGGAGAGACAAATAAGTGAATTTACTAGTCAGTTGGGGTCATACGAATCGGAGACTATATGCGTCGATAAATATACTATGATGATATTAGGTGGTGTAGATGTGAAGTGTGTCTCGCTAGCAAGTTTTATTAAGAGGCTTACATTAGATGAGAGGATATACTTCAAGGAGTTTCCAAGTATCCGTCTACTTCTACTTAGATCTGCCTATAAATTCTATCGTAGTGAAGAGAGGACTCTATTAAATATCCTGAGGATCTTCCCAAATATACAGATAGTTTTATCTAGAAGGAGGTATGGATTAGGGTTGTCACACTACTATAATGAATCTATGGTTAGGGAGTACATCTCATATATCCGATCTAAAGTACCCTATAAACCATGTCTACTATCTACTGTAGACCCCTATTTATATACATACATCTATAAATTCTCTATTCATAAGACAAGTGTATTAACTTATCTACCGAATCTACTAGTTTCATTCATGGAGAGTATATAGGCTATTAACTATGTTTTAAATAACTATTTTTAATGAGTTATCCAAGTGAGTTTAGAAGGATTGTAGATAGTATTATAAATATGAGGATTAGGGGTGCTGGTAGAATCGCTAGGGCCGCTGTAAAGGCATTAACTATAGCAAGTGAATATTTTAAGGGTGATGACCCTAGCAAGTACATCGAGTATATTAAGGGTGCGGCGAGAGTTCTATATGAATCTAGGCCTACGGCGGTATCCCTACCTAACGGACTTAGATATGTATTAAATAAGCTTATGAAGGATTATGAAAGTGGGCTTGATAATGTGGCTATTTTGAAGGATAAACTGGATGGGTATGCGAGTGAGTTTATCAACCTATCTTTAAACGCCGTTAGAAGGATTGGGGTTTTAGGTAGCGGTAGAATTGAGGATGGCGATACAATATTAACTCACTGTAATAGTCAGGCGGCTATCTCAGTGATTAAACACGCATTTAAGGAGGGTAAAGATATTAGAGTATATGTAACTGAGACTAGACCCAGGTATCAGGGACGTATAACAGCCTCTACATTAGCTAAGGAGGGTATAGACGTTACATTGATAATAGACTCTGCAGCGAGATTCTTTATGAATGAAATTGATAAGGTTATCGTCGGCGCGGATGCTATAGCTGCTAATGGGGCTTTAGTAAATAAAATAGGTACTTCGCAGATCGCTTTAATAGCGTATGAAGCTAGGACCCAGTTTATGGTCGCATCGGAATCATATAAATTCAGTCCAGATACGTTATTCGGAAGGTTGATAAAGATTGAAGAAAGGTCTCCATATGAAGTAGCTCCCAGGAACTGGATTGAGAAATATGGTGTTAAGGTCCGTAACCCTGCCTTCGACGTAACCCCACCTAGGTACATAGACTTGATAATTACTGAGGTCGGTATAGTTAGTCCGGAGGCCTTCCCCATTTTAATACATAACTATTATGGGGAATTCTATAGTGAGTCGAATCCGTGGGATTAATATTTAATCCTATAAAATGTCCTGCTAGGTATAGTTTTAAGTAGCATTCCCTCAATTATTATGGGTCTCAGCTGATTAAGTAGGGATATCGCATCTTGAAGCCTAACGCTCCTCTCTGCGTATATCTCTAGAATCGGTTCACCCTTCTTCACCTTATACCCCCTCTTACCATATAACATTATCCCAGCACCTTTATCCTTAGGAGCACCCGCCGCCCTAGCAATTATATTAATAGCCTTATTAGAGACTCTTGTAATATATCCGTCTATAGGGGCATACATCTTATATCTATACTTTCCTAATGGAATTTCATCCGGCTTAATCTCCGGGTTTCCTCCCTGGGCTTCTATAATCTCCTTCATCTTCCTATATGCCTCTCCACTCTTTAATATACTCATAGCTTTATCGTATCCATCTCCATATGCGGCTACCCCACCCATCTCAAGTATTAAACCACTGAGTCCCACAGCCTTTTCAATTAGACTCGATGGCCCCTTACATTGCAACGCTTCCAGCGCTTCTAAAGCCTCTAATGCAGGGCCGACCGTATGTCCTACAGGCTGTTCACCATACGTTATAGCTACCTGAGAATTTATACCGAGTCTCTTACTCAACTCTAGAAAACGGTTTGCAAATTCCTCGGCCGCCTCCATACCCTCCATTTTAGTCTCTCTACCCACTGGAATATCTAAAATCATGTTTTTAATTCCTGCGGCGAGCTTTTTAGATAGTATACTTGCTAACATCTGTGGAATAGGGTCTATACCAATAACCTTCTCAACCCTTATAATTATATCGTCTGCTGGAGCGAGGTTTAACCCGCCTCCCCATATCAATGCACCGCCAACCTTCTCAACTATCTCCTTAAACTCGTCAGCTGTAAAAGTCACGTTAGCTAGAACTTCCATCGTATCAGCTGTTCCAGATGGGCTTGTAATAGCTCTACTTGAGGTCTTAGGGATCATTAGACCTGCTGAAGCGACTATGGGGACGATCAATAAACTTACTTTATTTCCAGGGACTCCTCCGATACTATGTTTATCATAGGTAGGTCTATTAAACTCGATTTTTTCGCCAGTCTCGTACATTGCTCTACATAATGCCTCTATCTCCTCAATATCCATCCCAATATATTCCTCAGCGAGTGTGAATGCTAGGATCTCAGTCTTCCCTATCTCCCCATCTACAATATCCCTAATTATCCTATAGATCTCATCTTTCTCAAGCTTCTCGCCAGACATCTTCTTCTTAATATAATTAATGCTCTCTGGATATGGTGCTAATGATATTGATACTATATCCCCATCCTTAACTTTAAGGGCATCAGCTAAATTCTCTGGAATAAGTATATAACCCTCCCTAGCCAAGTCCACCGTAATCAATACGATTGATGTAACCCCGATTTTTTCACTTGGATTATAAATAAGTATTTTATCCCCGGTCCTAACCTCGATCCTCCTAGCATCATTCACGTTTATAAATGCGATATACTCATCGGAATATACCTTAACCGTCTTTACACTAACATTATGTTCTTGGGACATTATAGACAAGAATATAATTAGATAATGTCCATTATTAGTATGTTTATAACTTGTATTTTATTACCAATGTAAAATATCTATATTTGATGGGGAGTGTAATGTATAGAGATTCTGAGCTGGAGGCTAGGAGACAGATCATATCATATTTACAGGATCTATCCAGAATGGCTGTGGAGATAACAGGGCTATTGGTTAAAGTAATAGATGGAGTTATATCAAGTTCTCAGGAGGAGCTTATTGAACTATATATGAGGATTAAAGAGGTGGATAATTCTGTAGCGAATTTACAGAAGACTATAATGAGTGAGATAATTAAGCTGCGTCCATTTCTACCTAATAGTGTAGCTATATATGAGTTAGTGGCTAAGGTAGGAGATGTAGTGGATGAGATTGATGGGGCAGCATATAGGCTGGTTTATTTGAATCTATCTACTTTAAATAGGTGGGAGCTCGACCTCCTATATAAGATAGCTGAGACATTATTCAAGGAGGTGGATGCATTTAGAGAGGCAATATATCTAATGGGCTATAATCCTACAGCTTTGAGAGAGGCTATTGAAAGGATATTCGAGCTTGAGATGGAGGTTGATAAGGTTCATAGGGCTGCCTTAAGTGAGGTGTTTAGAAAGGAGTCTAAGGCGAGGAATATTATTAAATGGCTTGAGATTTCAGAGCGTTTAGAATCCGCTGCGGATACTGTGGAGCGTGTAGCAGATATATTAGTTACATTCCTAATTGGATAGTTATGAAAGTATTTAAGGGGATATATCTGAATACGCGGGTTATTATATGGGATACTGAAGAAGCTAGGGAGCTGTGGAAGCTAGGGTTCTATGGTAAGCCATTAGGTATTCCGAAGCCTAAGTCTCCAGACTTCGAGTCTCCATTGATACTGGATTTAATAGAGTCTCTATACTTAGTGGATGAAGGTCTCTTAAAAGTATATGATATAGATGGAGAGGAATTAGATAGGGAGAGATTTATAGAATATGCATCTAAAGAATATGAAAACTTCCTTGATAAATATAAGGTGTATAGGGATCTACGTAAGAAGGGTTTCATCGTCTTATCGGGATTAAAATTTGGCGTCGATTTCGCAGTATATAGGAAGGGACCTGGTTTAGAGCATGCACCATATCTCGTGGATGTAGTTAAACCAGATACACTAATTAGTAGTGATGAACTGGTTAGAGCTGGTAGACTAGCTACTTCAGTACGTAAGAGGTTTATTATAGCATATCCTGAAGATGATCAAATTATATATCTTATGTTTAAGTGGCGTAAGCCCTAATCCTCCTCGATCTCGATCCTCTTCTCTCCCTTACTCTCGACCTTAGGAATATTTATAATCAGGATTCCATTATTCATTTTGGCCTTAATGTCCTCTGTAGATGCATCGGGCGGTATCTGGATATTAGCACTATACTTCTTATACTGTGTATTAGCTGTAATATATATCGTCCTACCCTTCATCTCAAGCTTAACATCCTCCTTCCTCGCTCCAGCCAACTCAACAACTATCTCATAGTGGTCTCCCTTATCAAGTATATCGTATACTGGTGATACAGCGTCATCAACCTTAATTCCATATGGAGATGCCGGCCTTACATTTCCAAAGAACTTTACTTCAGGCTTATTCATCCCGGAATGCCATCTATATGTAAATCCAAATACTATAGGCTCACCCTTCCTACCAAATTCTCTGATCTCATCGGGATTTATTCTTGTCAACTCTGTAATCATCTTTCTAATTTTCCTCATCTCCTCCTTAAACAACCTATCTATCTCATCAAATATGTCTTCGTCGAATACCATTTTTTCTCACCATTTAATTTTTATCTTTTTTAATATTTTAATTTTTCTATTTTTTTAAATAAAGATTTAATCCTTTTTAAATTTTTATTAAAAATCTCTTCCGAAATATCTAATAGAAGCTTATCGACATTTTCATCTGGATAAATTAAAATATTTTCAGTTGACTCGATAATGACCTTAGGAATATTGTTATTCAGGATGATTTTAGAGTATTTAAATCCGGATGAATGGCCTAGGTTCCTTAGTTGAATCGCCTTCTCCAAATTACGTGAGTACACGTCTATTCTAGAACCTCTTATATTAACGTATCCATGGTCAAACCTAATTTCATGTAGGTCACTTATGAATTCGATGTCATACCTTTTTCCATAGGCCCCCTTACCCGAGCATATAACCCTCATTATATATCCTTTAGATGGTGCATAAGATTCGTCTATAGATAGATAATACCATATCGCTGCGAGTAGGGGATTCCTCCCCCTTATATAAAAATTATATTTAAATATCGATAGTTTCCTAAGTATATTCCAGCGCATTTTTCAAACAATGATTTAATTATATTCTATAATAATTATATATTATCATAAAAATCTAGACAGGATGTAAGGTGTCTAGATGGTAAATCCTAATGATCTAGCTGAGTATATGGTCGAATATGGATTAGCACGTAATTTCGATATAGTTATAGCTAGATATCAAAATGTAATTGCATATAATATTTCTATAGTAAATGGTGAAGTTGCATCGACTTCAATTAATAGAACTAATGGTTTAGGGGCTAAGCTAATTTATAAGGGGGTTAATATACATACTTCAACCAATATCTTTTCATTTGAATCCGTTAAAAATAGGGTTGAAGAGGCTTTAGCTAAGGCTAAAGCATATTCTAAGGATAAGTTTAGATATGTAACATTCTATGAGGTTGAGTCAACCGATATAAGCCATGTTGTTAAGGAGGATAAGCCGTTTATAGATTATAAAGATGAGTTGATCAGCGATTTAATGTCTCTAGATGATGAGATTAAGGAGTATGCCAAGATAGACGTCTTAACCCGGATATTCAATATACATGCATTTACAGAGGAGAAGTATATAACTACTTCAGAGGGGGTTAAGGTATATTCTAAGATTCCTAGGATACTGCTTCACTATAGACTCGTGTCTAAGGCAGGGGATAAATATATTAGTAGGGATGGTTTTCTAGGTGGTTCCGGGGGGATCGAGTCGATAGAGTATGAGTCTCTAAAAAGTGATGTAAAGAGTATTTTGGATACGATGTATAACATCGCGTTTAAGGCTGTTAATATAGAAGATGGAGAGTATAATATTGTCATAGGTAATGAATTATCCGGTTTAATAGCCCATAATTCTGTTGGGCATGCTTTTGAAGCTGATAGGGTATTAGGCATGGAGGGTGGTCAATTAGGCGAGTCCTATGTATCTAAAAATGATTTGAATAATGTGATCGCCTCTGAAGAAGTTAATGTATATGATGACCCGACTCTACCATCACTATTCGGATATTACCTGTATGACGATGATGGTATACAGACTAGAAGAAGGACTTTAATTAAGGATGGTATAATATCAGAGTTTCTACATAATAGATATACAGCCTCAATATATGGAATACCTAGTAATGGCTCGGCTAGAGCCGAGTCTTATATGGATGAACCCATTGTAAGGATGGGTGTAACCTATTTCGAGCCTGGGGATAGGGGGTTTAAGGAGCTTATTGAAGAAGCTAGATATGGTATATATATAAAGAATGTTAGTGAATGGAGTATCGATGATAGGGGTGTGAACCAGAGGTACGTAGGTTTCGAGGCCTATTTAATCGATGGTGGTGAGATTAAGAATCCTCTTAAATACCCTGTAATCGAGACGACTAGCAATATAATCTTGAAAAGTGTTAAGGCATTGGGGGACGACCTACGCCTCTACCCATTAATATGTATTAAGGGAGAGCCGATCCAGAGAATCCCTGTTAACATAGGTGGTCCGCATATACTCATAACTAAAATCAGGGTTTTAAGGAGGTGACTTGATGAGCATCGACCTATATAGTATCTACTTGTCTGATTATATGGATAATGTATATAAGTGGCTTGAGGATCAGGGTATAAAATATATTGCATTGAATGGATATGTAGCGATAAGATATACTATTAGAATCTCTAATAACCGTATAGACTTAGTTAAAGATTCTGTTGACCAGATGATTAAAGTGGTTCTATCAAATGGATATAATGTAATGACCTCAGTGATAAAAGGACTTTATGAAGACTATAAATCTGTTTTGGAGAATGTTGTGAAGACTGTTAAATCCAGTAAAAGGGGCATTAAATATACGCCGCCATCTAATAAGATTGAGTTATACGATGTATATCCTGGAGGGTATGACCCAAGCGTATTTAATGTAAATGCCTCCATCGATTACATAACTCATTTTATGGATGATCTAAGTGAGATTTTTGAGCGTGTATCTGGATCAATATCTATAAAAGGTATTAAGCATATTATAAAGACTTCATATGGAAGGGAGGGGGAATATAAATTAACTTCTGTACTACTTAATTTAAGGGGGTTTAAAGACAAAGGTTTCACTTATACCTTAAATAGGGCTGCAACTAGTCTAAGTAAGCTTAACTATGACAGTCTCCTTGAGGAGGCTAGGGAGTATGCAAGTATAAATTATAATGTAGAGCATGTAGAAGAGTCTGTACATAAAGTTATATTCACTCCACTTGCATTCTCAAATATATTATATTACCTCGGCACTCTGTTATCGGGGTACTCGATATACAGTGGATACTCTCCATTCATAGATCTCCTTGGTGAGGAGATATCTAGTAAACCTATTAACATATATGATGATCCTAAGGAGGAGGGTAATCCGTATCCAAGTCTATTTGATGAGGAGGGTATCGAGAGGAGGAGGGTATACTTAGTTAAAGACGGCGTCCTCTCCTCATATATATTAAACATATTATATAGAGGTGTCTTTAAGCAGGAGTCGACAGGCCATGCAGGTCCAGAATATCCATATCCCTATACTTTAATCCTGGATGGGGAGCATATGGATGTAGATGATTTATTTAATGAGGTTAAGGAGGGTATATTAGTTACAAATATTTGGAACACGAGTTTTGCAAATATCAGGGAAGGTACATTCTCATCAACCCAACGTGATATAGGGTTCTATATTAGGAAGGGTTCGATAAGAGGATGTTTCATCGGGGCTAGGCTTAATATGAACATTATTGATGTATTCAGGAATTTAATCGGTCTAGCTGGCGAAAGAGTATGGGTTAAGCCTTGGGATACGGATCTATATACTAAATCGAATTTAGTCGGCGTAGATAACATTAGGGTTACAACTGGTTTTTGGTGATACACTCGACATCCTTACCCGGCTTATCCCGGTAATTACATTTACATGGTATTGAATTACATTTTGGGCATCCTCTACCGTATCTATCTAGTGCAGCCCCCTCCAAATCAATACCTAATAAATTTAGTACGCTTGATAGCCATGCAAGGACGTCTGCAGCTTCTTCCCTAATGGAATTTAAGTCTCCTTTTTCAACAGCCTTTGTAAATTCATATACCTCACTTAAGAACCATTTCAGTGTATTTTCAACTCCCCTCCTACTATCATGCTTCTTATAAATATTCCAAATATGTATCTGAAATTCCCTAATCCTCATACCAATAGAGATTTAAATCAATACCTAAATATTTAGATTCTTGAGAATATGGTTGATAAGGATTTAGAGAGGTTTGATAGATTATTCCAGAGATTCTCTGGTACTGGAATAGACTATATATTTGGATATGGTGAGACTGATAGGGGTCAAGAGACTTATATAAGATACCTATCAGGTACATTGATAGACTATAGCCTAATTGTAGTTGATGTGAAGAGGGAGGAGCTATTTGGGATAGTGAACGTTATGGAGGGTGAGAGGGCGCATAAATATTCGTGGCTAGATAAAATCTATATCTATGGGGGCTCACTCGAAGGCGACTATATAAACCTAAAGTCTAGGAATTTAGTTGATTCTATCAAGGAAGTTATAGATGTGGAGTCTAAGATAGGAATCGCATTCAATAGCGTATCCGCATCTTTTATAAAGACATTGGAAAGTATATTCTCAAAGGATAATGTAGTTGATATCTCGAGTGAATTGATGGATCTACGTCTTAGAAAGACTAGATACGAGGTTGAGAGGATTAAAAAGGCTGCTGAGATCGTAGACTATGGGATATATGAGTCTAGTAAGAAGGTTGTCGAGGGTATCACCGAGAAGGAGCTGGCTTTACATGGGATGTGTGAAATGTATCGTGCTGGGGCGGATAAGGTATATGACTATCTAATCGTCGCGTCTGGAGACGCGTCTGCAAACCCACATTGGAGGGCTAGTGAAAATACCATTAAGGTAGGCGACCCGATTGTATTTGACTATGTAGCCGCTTATAATGGATACTATGGTGATGAGACCAGGACGGTATTCTTCAAGAGGATCTATAAAGGCGAGTTGAGGAAGATATATGAGACTGTGTTAGATGCACAGGTATCAGCTATAGATATTATTGAACCGGGTGTAAAGGCGAGTGATGTAGATAAGAAGGCTAGATCCATTATCGAATCGGCTGGCTATGGGAAATACTTTATTCATTCAACTGGGCATGGGGTAGGTCTTGAGATTCATGAGAAGCCTAGGTTATCTAAGAATGATGATACAGTTTTGGATGAAGGCTTTGTAATTACTGTAGAACCAGGGATTTATATACCTGGATTGGGTGGAGTGAGGATCGAGGATATGGTATTAGTTACGTCAGATGGGCATAGAGTCTTGACGAGGCTTAATAAAGCCCTGACCATTCTCTAAATATATAGCCTCTAACCTAACATATTATCTAGATATGAGTATAAATAAGAGGGTAGTTAATGATTTTGACCTTGAGTCGATTAAGGATTTTAGAGATCTACTAGCTCAATATGAGGATTCAGGAGGTTTCATGGCTAAGAAATTGGGTGAGGCCTATAAGATAGTTAGAGATATGTATGTAAATCGTGATGAATATACGATATTCCTAAGTTTCCCGGCTGATGTAGTGGCGACTGGATTGAGAGGCGTCTTGAGGTCGATGGTTAAGAATAAGATGGTTGATATAATTGTAACTACATGCGGGTCTCTAGACCATGATCTAGCTAGGTCATTCAAGGATTATTACCATGGTGAATTCTACGTAGATGATAGGTATTTGAAGGAGCATAATATACATAGACTAGGTAATGTCTTCATCCCAATCGAGAATTATGGAATAATTATAGAGGAGAAGATGAGGGTATTTCTCGATACACTCTATAAAGAGGGTTTTAAATCGATTGGAATGTATAAGTTGATCGAGTATCTAGGCAAGTTTATCGGTAAGGAGGATAGCCTCCTATACTGGGCATATAGGAATAAGATACCAGTTATAGTACCCGGTCCCTATGACGGTGCAGTAGGTTATCAGATATGGATCTTCCAACAGTTTCATAAAGACTTTAAGATCGATTTATTTGAGGATGAGACTCTAATATCGAATTATGTATATGATGCGAAGAAGGCTGGTGCAATTATAATTGGGGGAGGAATCTCCAAACACCATCTACTCTGGTGGAATCAGTTTAGAGGAGGCTTGGATATAGCTATTCAGATAACTACGGGAGTCGAGTTCGATGGAAGCCTAACTGGTGCAAGACTATCTGAGGCTGTTACGTGGGGGAAGGTGAGTATGACTGGAAGGGAGGTTAGTGTATGGGGTGAGGCTACGGTAATCCTACCATTATTGATAAAGGCTTTATTAGAGGAGTTTTATAAGATGTAGTACCTTGTCTCCTCACCATAATCCTCCAGCATAATATTCAGTTTTTCAAGCTCCTCCCTAATATAATCCGATAAATCATATATTTTCCTACTCCTAAGCTCCTTCCTAACATTTATAATTAACTCGACCAGCTTCTCATAGTCGAGTCTCTTAACCTCTATCTTTAGACCAAATATATCGAGTACTTTATTAGTGAAATCTAATGCATCTATCAATGTACTATAATCATACTTCTTCTCCCTCCTTAGATACGACTCTACTTCAGATAGGAATGACAAGAATATACTTAATGCTGATGGAGTATTTAAATCGTCATCCATATAGCTATAGAACTTTTCCTTATATTTACTGAAATCCATCTTATTACCCTCGTCAGCTTTATTCAATCCATCGATAATATGGTTATAGACTCTAACTATCTTCTCATAGATATTCTCAGCCTCCTCAAGCTTCTTCTCACTGAAAATCTGCTGCTTACGGTAATGTGTGGTGATGTAGTAGATTCTAATTATACTCGGATTATATCTCTTCAAGGCGTCTTTAATCCTAATTATATTTCCAAGGGATTTAGACATCTTTTCAGCTCCTAACTTAAATAATCCTACGTGAGTCCAGATTTTAGCGACTTCATAACCTAAATATGCATTAGACTGTGCCCTCTCATTCTCGTGATGTGGAAACTTCAGATCTTCTCCACCACCATGTACCTCGAATGGTGGGTCTAGGAACTTTATACTCATCGCAGTACACTCTATATGCCATCCAGGCCTACCCCTCCCCCATGGGCTATCCCAATAAGGCTCTCCCTCCCTCCATCCCTTCCATAATGCGAAGTCGAGTGGATTCCTCTTCCCCCTCCTAACCTCGACGCGGTATCCCTCTATAAGCTCGTTGATATCCTGCTTACTGATTAATCCGTAACCACTAAATCTAGATATATCGAAGTAAATATCTCCATCCGCCTGATATGCATAGCCCTTCTTCATTAAACCCTCTATAATCTTAATCATATCTTTAATATGGTATGTAGCCCTAGGCATCACATAGGGTGGAAGTAGGTTCAGACTCACCCAATCCTCAATGAAAGACTTTAAATACCTCTCCGATATCACCTTATAATCCACACCCTCTTCATTAGCCCTATTTATAATCTTATCATCGATATCCGTTACATTAACGACGTGTATCACATTATACCCTTTATGAATTAGATACCTCACTAGAACATCGTAGAAGATAAATGTTCTGAAGTGCCCTAGGTGTGAGTCATCATATACAGTCGGTCCACAGATATACATTCTAATTGTATTATCATCTCTAATCGGCTTAACCTCCTCCTTCACTCCAGTGAGGGTGTTATATAGTTTTAGTACCATGCTTAATATAATATTTAAATCTTAAACAATTAAATATGGCTATATTATCCTAGGAATGTATAAAATTTACAAGTATAGATTTAAAGATCTCCCAGTAGTTACAAGAGACTTGATTAAATATATTTCAAGGTATAGTGGGGAGATTAGAGTAACATTATCTCTCGGGTATAATTATGAATCGATTTGCAGGGAGGATGATCTAATTCGAGTGAGAGGGTTTGAATATGATTTAACGCATTTAAATTCCCTAATTAAGGGAGGCTTTGTATATGCATTAGATGGTGATAAAGTTTATCCGATAGCATTCTTTAGGGGAAGCTTCTACTATAAATTGTATCCAGTTGCAATGGATAAGGCTCCTACAGTCGAGGTTAGTGGGATTAAGATGCATAGGGTCGTGGATATAGATCCATGGAAAGATGCATACTCGAAGGTATCTGTACTTAATATTCATGGTGGTGATGAAGTCCTCGATATATGTACGGGACTTGGATATACCGCTATAAATGCATATAGGAGGGGTGGGAATGTATTGACGATCGAGGTAGATAAGAATATACTTGAGATTGCATCATACAATCCATGGTCTAGTGAGTTGAAGGATATTAAAATAATATTAGGTGATGCTACAGAGGTTATTAAGACACTTCCAGACAATTATTATGATGTAATTATACATGACCCACCTAGACTATCTAGGGCGGGGGAGTTATATAGTAGAGAGTTTTATAGCGAGTTATATAGGGTTTTAAGGAGGGGCGGTAGACTATTTCACTATACTGGTAAAGTAGGTTATAAGAGGAGAAGATTAAATATATCAGGTGGTGTAGCATCACGTCTTACGAAGGTCGGGTTTAAAGTACATCAAAGAAGGGATTTACTTGGTGTATATGCTGTTAAGAGGTGACGTATTTCTATTGAGGTGATATAATTTACAAATGTAAATATTTAGTACTCTATATAATACACCATATTATTAGATAGATATTCTGGAGCTATCTGGAATCGACTAGAAATATCGAAGAGAGACTTGAATAGTGATAATGTATTGAATGCCAAGACCTCATTCTCAATATTTAAGGGGTCATACATCAAATACAGGGTGTTGATTGATAAGGATAAGGAGCTCGTGATATTCAGGCCATATCGACCTGATGAAGAAGTATATAATAGTGGTGACGAGGTTAAGATAGGTTGGTTTAAGGAGGCCGGTATAATTCTATTAGACTAGAGCCTACTCCACTCCATATCCATCAAGATCTCAGCCTTGAGAATTCCTCCTTTAGACAAATATAAATTGAATAGTTCTGTAGCCTCTCTCACATGCAGATCCGGGTATATCAAATGTTCCCCGCTGATAAAGTTGAAGAACCGATATGTCAAGATTGACAACCCGATGTAACCATACTTTACAATATCCCTCAGAGTCTTAACAAAATATAATATCCTATCACCCTGTAGCTTGGCATATGGTGGATCTACGGTTTTACCCAAGAATATGATAGGATATTCAGTCTTATCAAGTAGATCAACATAGTATTCATATAAATAATCTTTGAAAAAATATCTAATCTCATTTACAATCATCTTCTCACTATAATATAAAAATGGGACTAGAGAAAGTAGTCCTCCCCCACCATCCTCACCATATATCTCTCTAAATACGACCTCCGCCTCCTTATGTAATCCAGAGTCTATAACCCTACCCACTATAGCGTATCTACCAGTCTCGGGAATTATAATATAAAACTTTCTCAGCCCCACATCAATATAATGCTCTAAAATAGACTTAGCATATTCTGCAGCAGCCTCAACACCAATATCCCTGACGTCACTCTCCGATACAATAATACCGACTTTCACATCAACCATTTAATATATTAGAACAAGGGATTAAATTGAATAAAATAAATAAAATATATCATTTGACACATACCCTAATTAATCCACAGCATTGCAACAATTTGAATAAAAATAATTAAATATCCAAGGAAAGAATTAATTAATGACGCGGCCGTGGTGTAGCCTGGTAGCACGTCGGCCTTCCAAGCCGGAGATCCCGGGTTCAAATCCCGGCGGCCGCATCAATAAAATATCTATTAATTTCTATCCTTTTCCAAAGATTTTCCGATGTATCGGCCTCACTTAATATAATCCTTAATTTCTACAGAAAATCGTAACATAGCTTGGAGGAATCACATATCTCGTTGTTCTGCTGATTCAATCTATATCTCAATACTAAATAGATTTAATACTCTAGCTTTATTTTCAAGCCTATATAGAGTATATTAGACATTAACCATATTCTATCCCGGTTTTTCCCAGTTTGTTACCGTTAATTCCCTAATTAGGTAATGAAACTCTTTATTATAGTGATGAATTATGAATCAGGGGAGTAAATATCTAATATTTATTGTGTTAACAGTATTGATAGTTGCGTCGATAGCTGGCGTGACATTATATAGTAGCAATGTACTTGCTGAAGCATCATCCTCTGATGATACAGCTTCTGAGTATAAAGGAGTTAAATATAATGTTAGAATATTTAATGGAACGATAACCTCCATAACTAATAGTAATATAACTATTGAGAGTGATGTATTTAGTGGTACATTATCGACTAATGGCGGCTGGATCTATATAGATAGCGAGTTAATTAAGCGTGGAGACTGGAGCAGTATATATGGACAGCTTAGTGAGGGAGACGCATTTATAGCCATGCTTTCAATAGAGAAAGGCGACAGAAACCTCAATATATTACTAGGATTAAAGCAGAATGACATCCTCGTATTTAGAGCTAGAATATTAAATCGTTATACATCTAGATGGATGCATACCAGAAATTACTTCGGCATATATGGGAAGATAGTGTATAAAGGAGAGAACTATATGGCAATTAATAAGCATGGACACAAGATCCTGGTAATAGTTGGACAAGAAACTGAATGGTATAAAGCCGGGTATGGAGTGGTTAAATGGAGTGATGTGAGGGATGAGTTTAACGAGGGAGATACCGTCAGAATATTCTATCATAACATATTAATTCTAAATAATAGACTCGCTGAATATCTAGGCTTCAAGGCTATAATATGGGGGTATAGCGGATCGATAATAGATTTAGATAGTGGAACCGCATTAATGAGATACCTAGGTTAACCTTCCCTTATATTTTTATTTAACGGATGATGCCGATGATAATAAGAGTATCGCAACATATGGATAGAGATTCATGAAATAAAATATTATAACATGGATAGCAAAATATGCAAAATAAATTATGTTTCGGATGATTACTAGAATTTACAATATGATATAATAACAATATAAATTAACTATATTGCCCTGCTTCATTGGAATGCTTCTTTTAATTATACAATATACCAGGTAACACGTTATTACTATATAAATCTATTATATTATTGATGAATATAGATTTAGAATTTAAAGCCATACACAATCTAATTGATTGACGCATAGGAGGCGTTTATCTTGAGTAGAAGATATCATGATATTTTAGTTGAAATCTTAATATATACTGCTCCAGCTATAGCCGCTAGCTATCTACTTTACTTAAGCAATTATATCAGTTTTTCAAAGTTTTTTACAATTGTATTATATCCCTTTTTTGTTATAATCTGCTTGTTTATATGGATAATTAGAAATAGATTCATTGAAAAAGAGGGTCTAATTTCTATAAACCCATATACATTGGTTTAGGTGGTTGGGTATCATGGTTAATAACCTTTTTTGGTGGTGCATTTATACTATGGTATTATAAGATTGATATTAAAAGCCTTGGGATTCTATTATAGTTTTCAGGATTAATATTCTTCGTAACACCATGGGTAATTGGAGGGATATTAGGATATTACTGGGGTAAGAAGAGAGGATTTAAACCTTATGGAACATAAAAATTACTGAATTAAATTATTAAATACATTTTTATTTAAATATAATATGATTATATATAGTGCTAGCAGATATCTTTAGTATAATTGCTTATCCGACCTATATATGTATTTTCATAGTAATTATATTGTTAGTCAGACATATCTATTATACTAAAGTCTATGGCATATCACCTAAGGAATTAAGTAGGAGGCTTAGGGAGAAAGGTGTTTCAAGGCTTAGGCTTGCAATAGCCCCATTAACAGGTAGATACTATATCTTGGCTGAGAAGGTAGGCTTGAGATACGAGATTTTGAAGATATTAGTTCTCGCTATATTTATGGCTTACTATATAGGGATTGTAGTTCCATTAATTGGATTCGTAGCTGGTAAGCAACTTATGTTAATATGGATTATACCGCAGATATTCCTATATACATTTCTCATATTCTTTCTAATTGGTATTCCATTTGCACTATATCACTACTACCTTATTAAAAGCGGGAGGACGGGGGAAACATGAGAGCTATTTATTGTAAATCAGCCGCTATTATAGTATCTATATTAATATTAAAGAATCTGATCCCCCATATAATATCACATTATATAATTCGGTATGGTGAAAATGTACCACCGTGGATGGTTGGGAGAAGTTGGGTAGAATATAATATATTATACGTAGCGTCTTCGCTACTATTATTTATAACTTATCTACTAGCACTTTATCTTCTATATAGAAACCAGGATCTTGAGAGAATTTATAAAGAGACTATAGTCGTGTTAATTGGGATTTTGTTATTAGGCTCTTTCTTAGGTAGGGTAATAGGATTAACTCTAGATATTATATATTTAAATGCAAGGTTTAACCCCTATATTATTTTATCTGCATTAACCTCTTCGGTAAATGATATTATACTATATTTCTTTAGTGGGTTCACAGCATTATCATTATCATACTTAATACATAAGAAGAGTATAGAAGCGAGTATATAGCATTAGGAATCATATAACTTCTCAAGATAATAGCATGTCATGTAATGCTAAGGTAGATATATGTAAGTAAGATTGAGATCGCTGTAGAGGCTAATAAAGTCTCTTCATATATACTGATATACTCATTAGTCAACTTCTTAACCTTAGGTGAATAGTCTCCTCTTTGAAATGCACCTACTATTATCGTCCTTCCAAGTAAATCCTTGGGATTATAGTCTGTAAATAACCTCCCCTCCTTCTCCATGATAATAGGCTTTTCAACTATATCATCTAAAGTCTTTTCACGTATTATTTTAATTAATTCTCCAGTCTTAGGTGGTACTCGGCCCTTCTGAAGTAATTGAATCATCAGCCCCTCAAATCTATAGTAATCGAGTGGCAGCCTAACATCCGGATTTATCCAGATCAGCTCGCCTCTATTCCTCGTATATACGTAGATCTCGAGTAAACCTCTTTTATTGAGTGGATGATCCAATACAGTAAGTAGTATCCTATGGGTTATATCAGGCCTCCCAAACCCTTCGAGCGGGATATTATGTTCGATCATCGCAGTATAATGTATTGGAATATAAAGTAGCATCTTACTTGGATGCCTCCTTCTCCTCTTGGAATCTGAGACTATAGCGGGATGCTTCCAAAGCTTCTCTGGAACCGGGTCTATCTCTGCATCAGCTATTAAAATACGTATTTTATTCATACTAGAGATATATCAATTATCTCTAACTATATAATTAATTAATGGTATCTAAGAGGGCTAGGAGATTAGCTAGGAAGGAGATTCAGAATCTGATTAAATTGATTGGGCATGAGGATATCCCCATCGAGTATAGGCTTAAGTATATTGAGTTAATTAGGAAGTTGTCGATGAAGTTTAGGGTTAAGCCGCCTAGATTCTATAGGTTATTCATATGTAGAAAATGTAAGTCTCCATTATACCCTGGTTATAATGCAGTGTATAGGGTTAGGAGTAGGCCTAAGAAGGCTATAGTAGTTAAATGCCTCAAGTGTGGCCATGTCTATAGATACGTCTATAAATCCTAGTTAAATATCTGTATAAACAATATTTTTTAATGAATCATGTCTATGGAGCTGATACTGCCAGCAGTCGCTATAGCATCTTCAGCGATAATGATATACTCTACATATAGGTTAAATAGATTATCTAGAACCTCATATGGGAGGGAGCGTGTAAAAGTAGTTAAGGGTGAGTATACCGCAAGGTTGAAGGAGCTTGAGTATAGGCGTGAAATGATTAGAAACACTATCTTAAATGTTGTTAAGGAGTATGATTCAGGTAAGATTAGTGAAGAGACTAAGAATATGCTGTTAAATAGGTTTAGGAGTGAGCTTGAGGAGATCGAGTCTGAGATTGAGTCTATTAAAGACTATGCCGAATTGGAGAGGCTTGAAAAAGAATATAATAAATTATTGAGTGAGTATGAGGATAAGAGGAGGAAGCTTGAGAAGAGGATTAGAGATCTTAGAAGTACACTGAAGATCCGTAAGGAGGCTAAGGAGAAGCCTAAGGCCGAGAAGAAGCCTGAGAAGAAGCCTCGAGAGGAATACAGTTTGGAGGAGCTTATGAAGGAGATTAGTAAGATGATGAGTGAGTTAGAGGCTGAGTAACGTGGATTTAAATCTGCTGATTATGTCATATGGATATCTAGGTGTCTTCCTAGCTAGTTTACTTGGTTCGGCATCCATAATATTCCCCGTCCCATATCTAATACTAATCTATTATGTAGGCGCCTCCCACGTCCTGAATCCACTTATAGTGAGTATCATAGGAGGCTTAGGCGCTACATTCGGTGAGCTTACATTATATATAGCTGGATTAGGTGGTAGGAAGATTATCAGCGAAAGATCTATTAAGAATACAGAATTTTTCAAGAAGGCTGTCGGGAAATATGGTCCATTCATAATATTTCTATTTGCAGCTACGCCACTTCCAGACGATATTATATATCCTGTCCTTGGGGTCATGAGGTATGACATGTTCAAGACGTTTACAGCCTGTTTCGCTGGTAAGACCGTATTGACTGGTCTAGTAGTATATTCCGGATATTACTCATATGAATACATCAATATCTTATTGGGTGGGGAGAGTATCTATACATCCATCATAATAACGATTTTAGCAATTATATTCGTGATTATAGTTATTAAGATTGATTGGAGTAAATTCTTTAGGATGGGTGTAGATTGATGATTATAATTGGGACTGGGATAACTGGCGTGGGTAGAACTAGATATCTAGAGGCTGTTAAGGATTATGCTATTAACCATGGGAAGTATGTTGAGTTGAAGGATATCGGCCCGATGATGTTTGAGAAGGCTTCAAGCCTTAGGATTAAGATCCCAGATAATAAGATACTGGATCTAGACCCTACTACGCTACAGTTTCTAAGGGCCACCGTATTCGAGGAGATAATACATAATTTAAATGATTTTAAGGAGGGTGAGAAGGACCTCATAATCAGCCTACACATAAGCTTCAGGTGGAATAAAGTTATCCTACCTGCATTCGACTACTACTATCTAAATGAGTTAGGTTCAAACCTATATATCACATTAATAGATTCAGTTGCAAATATCTGGCGTAGGATATATTCAGATGAGTCTCTTTCACATTGGAGGGGGAAGCTTAATCTAAAGGAGATATTGATCTGGCAGGATGAGGAGATATTCACGACAAGCATAGTCGCAAATATATTAAATACACCACACTACATTTTCTCATCATCAAGCATATCATTTAAAGAGCCTGATCCAAAGGTATTATATCATATTATATATGATGTTGAGAAGCCTAAGGTTGAGGGTAATAAGCCTAGGATGCTTAAGGCATATCTAAGCTATCCAATGACTATGGTTAAGGATAGGGATGATATAATCGAGAGGAAGAATAGACTTGTTGAGAAGCTATGGGAGAATGGTGTAATCGTATTCGATCCATCGATGGTTGAGGATATGATCCTAGTCGAGAAAGCTGAGGAATCTGGAAAGACTAATGGAAATATCTATATTGAGGAGTTCGATGTAGAGCTACCTGTTAAAGAGATTCTAGATGCTAAGCAATATATTATAGACCACACCGTATTTAGGGACTATAGACTCATAAACCAGAGTGACATGGTAATAGTATTCTATCCAGTCAAGGAACTATCTGCAGGAGTATTGAGTGAGATGATATATGCATATACACATATGAAGAATGTATACGCAATATTCACCCAGAAAGATATAAGCCCATTCTTCCAGACATACTCAGACAAAATATTCAGAGATGAAGATGAATTATTAAAATACATAGAGGAATTGAAACCATAAAACTATTTTTCTTACAAATAAAACTTGACGAGAGGAATACTCTAATATCTAATTTACCTATTGTATTTTTAACAAGTCTTAATATACTGTGAAGATACTGAAAATACATTTTCTCTACATGAATGAACAATCCTATGTGAAGAGAAATTTAATTCCTAGTAAGAGATAATTTTTGGTAGAGGAGAGAAGATGCCTGTAAGAGATGAGGTGATTAATTGGTTTGAAGAGGCAAAATCAGATTTAAGACATGCTAAGAATAGCATTGATATGGGTGATTATAACTGGGCCTGCTTCGCTGCTCATCAAGCAGTTGAAAAAGCTTTAAAATCCTTGATCCTACATATTAAAGGAATATACCCTAAAGGACATGATTTAGTTAAATTATATAATATTATTAAGGAGGAACTGGCTCTTGAAATCGACATTTCTCTCCTACCACGACTATCAGCTTATTATGTACAAACCAGGTATCCTAATGCAGGTATTGAGAGACCATCTATCGAATTTAATAAATTAATTGCTGAGGAGGCATTAAATATCTCGGAGATGATCATCAATGAGGTCTCAAAGGCTCTCAAGGATCCGTGAAGAGGTTATCAAGATCCTTAAGAGACTCTCGAAAGAAGTTGATGGAGAGGTTTATCTCTTCGGTAGTTATGCAGAGGGTAAACATACCGTCGATAGCGACGTGGATATAATCGTTGTAAGCAGCAAATTCCGTGACATAGAGTATTTAGATAGGATTACATATATAAGGATGAAATTACCACCTAAATATGGATTCGACATTATAGCATTAACTCCAGAGGAGTTTAGAAAAAAGCTTGAAAAACCATTTTTCAAAGAAATCAGTAGAGCATGGATAAGAGTCTCATATAAAGAAGATGATATATGATAAAATGAATAATTATTCTTGGCTATTGATGGTTTCTATGAATTTTTTTCTTTCAAAATATATCGAATAGGTACATAAGCCATAGCGTTCTCCAGCATGACATGATCGTTATTAAAAATATGTCTTATCAGTTTTCTACTGAATTATATTTCTAATTGAAATCGGATTCAGCATAATAGAAAGCAGTTAGGGCTGCCGAGGAGAAGAAAATAATCTAAGCCCCTATCCCCTACTCCCTTTTTTACTATCAATATAAAAAATTAAGGTGCTCCGGCCGGGATTTGAACCCGGGACCACCGGCTCGAAAGGCCGGTATCCTTGACCGGGCTAGACCACCGGAGCATTATTCATTTTGATATTAGTTACCAGTATTTTTTAAGTTTTTAAATACTCTTCTAACTTGGATTGTGTCCAGCATAATAGAGATCTTTCATGTAAATTAGGTAAATAACGTATAACCTATCTACTTAGGTTAATTAAATATACAATGTATATAGTAGTGTTGGATTTTTTATTATACCTTTCCCTTTATATCCTAATTCAGATAGATACTTTATTTATATTATGTCTGATATAATCTTCTACATTAATGAAGACTTTATATGTAGGTACTAAGTCTAAAGCGAGGATAGCATTATTGAATTCTATAGGATTGAAGTTTAAGCCTTTAGAAATAGATTTTAGGGAGTCATATTTTGAAGACCCTATTTCAACTATAAAATTAAATAGTGTGGGTAAGTATCTTGCATATGCATATAAGATTGATGGGTATCTAGCTACATTCGATACGATAGTATATCTAGATGGCGTTACATTAGGTAAACCTAGGGATAGGGGTGAGGGGTTTAAATTTCTTAAAATGCTCTCAGGGAGGGATCATGAGGTATATACAGGCATGGTCATAGGGTATAAGGGTGAGTATCTATTCGACTACGTTGTATCTAGAGTATTTTTCGATGAGCTTGATGACGATATTATAAACTGGTACCTAGATAAGGGCGAATATATTAATGCGGCCGGAGGCTATTCTATACAAGGTTATGCATCGATATTTGTTAAGAGGATTGAGGGATGCTACTATAATGTACTTGGACTACCTTTAAATGCATTCCTAAATTTAATGAAGAGATTTGGGCTTAAAATATTAGAATATCTAAAGTAATTTTTTCATATTGACGATGACTGGAACCCGGTTGACTGAGTCGATGATGAGGGACTTCCTTAAGGAGTCCTAATCAAGTATATCGAACGAGATCTCTAATAGCTCCTTAGACTTCCTAAACCTAATCTTCCTAATCTTAATCCTCCCGATCTCGCCGGTAGAATCGACATGCGCCTTATTACACGCATTTACATTCCAGCCCGGGATCTCGACGATTTTAAGGACTCTAACCTCCCTTGGAATGGGGAATAGATCATATATCAAATCCCCCCATCGAACCTCAGCCTCACTCCTATCCAGTTCATAGAAGTTAAACTTTACATCCTCCCTAATCTTGTTATTAGCCTCCTCCTCAATCCTCCTAACCTCTTCTTCACTAGGCTTCCTATTGAATTTAACTGTTAGCCTACCATGGTTTCCAGATACATATGTCGATGCGGTCCACTTGGCATCCATACCCAAGACCTTGACGACAGCGCCTTTCAAGACATGTAGTGCAGAGTGTGTCCTCACCTCAATATCCATATATCCCCGCCTCCAGTATCAGGAGGCTACTCTTCCTTCTCAACCACCACCGCTGTACCAGTAGCTGATATGACTACAACTCCCTCGAAAACCTCACTAGTCTCTATATCAACCCCTATAACCGCATTAGCCCCTAATTTCCTAGCCTCATCAATCATCCTATTTAAAGCCTCTCTCCTAGCCTTCTCCAACTCAGATGTAAATACGCTGATCTCCCCTCCAACGATACTCTGGAAGCCAGCTAAAATCTTACCGCCTAAACCCCTCGTCCTAGGCGCCAATCCAGATACTATACCCTTAATCTCCTTAATCCTATACCCAGGTATAATCGGTGTAGTTACAACTATAATATCAGTCACCTCAACCACCCTAGGATAGACGCTTAATTAAATAAATATATCAAATAACTCCTAAAAGTTTTGGAAATCTTCAAGAACACCCCTCCTAAATTTATGATTATATGAATAAACTAGCTGTTACCACGATATTAATGATCATATTACTATCCCCTCTTTATCAGTAACGTACTCAAATAGCAAATAGTCTATGGACTAGAGATAAAGATAATAATATTCCTATCAAGTCTAGACGAGCCGATCGCCTCATCACTATTCATAACACACCTAGATAGAAAATATATTGGAATAGGCTTCACTAAAATATCTAATCAAGACGTATATATAACTGAGAAGTGGATCAGAATATACGTCTATACATACTATTACAATGGATCAAAATGGACTCTAGACTCCACAATAAAAATATTATTCTATAGCTACAATGGATTAGAGATATGGCCTCCACAACCTACTCCAAAAATACTATAAAACGTAAATATATGATCAGAAACATATATTAGGAGAAATAATATTCTAATATCCAGCCCCGGTAGCTCAGTGGTAGAGCGGCGGCCTCGTAAGCCGCAGGTCGGGGGTTCAAGTCCCCCCCGGGGCTTTTTCAAGTATTTTAATGTTTCTATTTGATTTTATCAGATTTTAAATTGATATTAATATAGTCTGATTTTCCTTCTGTCTGGGATATAGAAGCCATCAATATGCATATATATTTGAATGCCTGGAGATCGCTGTAAATATCGGTTAAGCTATATCCCCTCGACTTAAGTACTAGTTCATATTCTAAGTATGCGGATGAAGCTACTTTAACATTAGTTATCTTACTGGTGAAATCCTTTGAAATAGCTTCTTTGACATTTCATGAAGTTTATCTGCTTTATTAATAAGGGCTATTAGCATATCTAGTTCAATTACCGGCATTTTCCTCGCCCTGTATCAAGCTATCAGCGGTTTCCTCCACTACTTCATATACAATCTCAGAATCATCATACTTCCCTTCTAAATATTTCAAAGGTTCTTTAATTACATAGAGAATAATCGCATTATCCCTTTCATCTATACTCCAAATAATTAAATCTCCAACTTCAATACCGAATCTTCTCCTAATCTCCATGGGAATAGTTATTAAACCATTTTTACTTACTTTACTGACCATAACATCCAATTATAAGAAGGATAATTTATTCTTATAGATATAAAAATTCTTAGAATAAATTATAGTATCTAAGATATCTAAAGATATCTAATAGCGTTTGGCTTTTTCTTACATACAAGCTATACTAGATTACTAATGATAAGAAGTACTCTATATTGCCAAATCGAGGCGATATATATCTAAAATTCCTGAACTCTAGTAGTAACGGTTAAAGGCAGCCGATACTATGATAAGCAGAGTGAGTTTTTATATAAGATTATCTATATATGGTGACTATATAAAGTATTACCAAGGTTTTTCCATTGCA
>Ga0190363_1000246_pt1 | contig 31202 bp, 25 predicted proteins | sample 48721867_MG_FD_161272 | JGI IMG/M metagenome (GOLD analysis project Ga0190363, IMG submission 161272) | Hydrothermal vent microbial mat bacterial communities from Southern Trench, Guaymas Basin, Mexico - 4872-18-6-7_MG | ecosystem: Environmental > Aquatic > Marine > Hydrothermal vents >... | reverse complement strand
AGCAGGGAATTGCCTTACGTGAAAAGTGTTGCAAGAAAGCATGGCATACCGCTAATAGCTAGTATAGGTTATAAGGCAGACGAGCTAAGGAAGCTAGGGCCTGAAGCAGTTAAAGCCGGCGCAGATGCAATAGAATTCTCAACACACTACCTAGGGTACGACTATAAGCCGGTAATTGAGTCAGCTAAAGCACTAAGGGAAGTAGTTAATGTTCCTATATTCCCTAAGTTGAGCCCACACATCTATGGCTTAAGGGAATTAGTTAAGGAACTTGAGAAAGTAGGTGTTGACGGCATTGTGGCTATTAACACCTTAGGACCTACCCTACACATAGATATAGAGACTGGAAGACCGTATATGGGTGGACCCTATGGGCATGGATGGCTATCTGGGCCAGCAATTAAACCGCTTGGTGTCGCTATAGTTGCTGAGATAGCAAAAATAACTAAGTTGCCAGTTATTGGTGTTGGTGGCGTGAGCACCCCTGAAGACGTAATAGAGTACATCATGGTTGGTGCCTCGGCAGTACAGGTGTGTACGGCGGCGATAGTTGAGGGTCCGCAAATATTCAGGAGACTTGCCGATGGTGTTGCTAAATGGCTAAAGGAGCACGGGTACACATCGGTAGAGGACATAAGAGGTATAGCATTAAAGTATTTAACTAAGGAGCCTGGTTGGTATGAAATAAGGCCCCCCGTAGTTGATAAGGAAAAGTGCATAGGCTGCGGATTCTGTGAGCAGGTGTGCAACTACAGAGCAGTGCACTTAGAAAATGTGGGTGGTAAAAGAGTTGCTGTGGTAGAAAATAGCAAATGCTATGGATGCGGGTTATGTACTTCAGTATGTCCTACGCGGGCAATACATTTTCTTCTATAGCCATAAAGATGTTTTAATAGATTATAATTAACTCTAAGCAGAATTCTTAATTATATTAAGATACTGAATTGATTTGTTCACTGTAATTACTTTATTTTAAAGTTCTTCCAGCGATTGTTTTTGGGATTAGTGATGAGTAAGTTTATCGAGTACCTCAGATGCTCTAGGTGCGGAACTAAGTATTACTATAATGAAAAGCCAGTAACATGTAAGAATAATGATTTAGGCCGTCTTGATATATACTATGATTATGAATCTATAAAAGAATTTTACACAAAGGAATACATATCAAGAAAACCTTTAACTAGTCAATGGAAGTATTTTGACTTACTACCACCTCAGAATGAAGAAAACATCGTCACGTTAGGCGAGGGAGGTACTCCACTTCTTAAAGCGACCAGATTAGGCGAAAAACTCGGATTAAAGAAGCTATACCTTAAGGATGAGACAAGAAATCCGACAGCAAGCTTTAAGGACAGAGGAATGTCGGTCTCTGTTAGTGTAGCTAAAGAATTCGGCTTTAAAGATGGAGTAACTGCTTCAAGTGGAAATGCAGCAGCCGCTCTGGCAGCCTACGCAGCTAAAGCAGGAATAAATGTTTATGCATTTGTTATTGAGCAGGCGGGCTACGGCAAGATAGCACAGTTACTCTTCTACGGTGCAAAAGTATTTAGGGTCAGAGGATTAGGAAAGGAGGATCCTACTGTAAAGCTTATGAGAATAACATGTGAAGAATTCGGCTTCTATCCGTCACCTAGTTTCGGTCCCTTTAATCCGTATCAAATAGAAGGATCTAAGACGATTTCATACGAGATTATAGAGCAACTAAACTGGGAAATTCCTGATTGGGTATTTATTCCTGTCGGTGCAGCCTCACTACTTACTGGCGTCTGGAAAGGTTTTAGAGACTACTTAGAGTTAGGTCTAATAAGTAATTTACCAAGACTTTTTGCTGTTCAATCAACAGGGAACCCACCATTTGTTAGAGCGTTTAAGGAAGGGCAGGATCCCTTTAACATAAGACCGTGGGAGAAGCCGCACACTATTGCTTGGGGACTTGAAGATCCTTATCCATGGGATGGTGACGCAGGCCTAAGAGCGTTGTATGAGACCAAGGGCGATGCAGAGGAGGTGCAAGACTCACTAATAATAGAGGCAATGCAGCTTCTAGCTAGCTATGAGGGAATTTTTGCTGAACCCTCAGGAGCGGCAGGTCTAGCAGGACTTATGAAGGCCATTGAAGATAAAAAGATAGATAGAGACGAAGCGGTTGTTGTTCTTATTACAGGCCACGGGCTAAAGGACCTGAACATCGTGAAAGAGGTAGTCGGTGATGCACCAACAATAAATCCTGACGTCAAGGAATTTAAGAGAGTCCTTGCTAGCGTGTATGGTACTAAACTAAGTTAAGTGTCACTACTAATAACCAGTTAGTAATACATCATATTAGTGTATTTTTGCGATATCATGGAGACACATAATTTCCGCTGACTTAATTTAAGTAAAGCATTATTAGGTGCTGCTAAGAATCAGTAGGATAGGCGCTAACTGAGGTCTGGGATCTAGATGCAAGGTACCATAGCTAGCAAATTATTGGATATTAATAGACATGGTGGTGTAGTAGCGAAGCGATATGTAGTTGTCGATGGGCATGAAAAGCTGTTCCTAAGAATCGCAACTCATGCTCACTCTGATCACTTAGTATCCCTTAATAAGAGCGTTAACTCAGGAGTAACCATAGTAGGTACAGCACTGACCCTTGAATGGATAAGAGCTATGGGGTACAAGGTACCTGAGAGACTTTTGAAGCCAGTAGAGTACGGGAGTGCAATAAAGGTAGGTGATGTTAGGGTCACGTTAGAAAAAGCGTGCCACATACCTGGCTCAGCTCAGGTAATTATTGAAACAAGTAGTGGGTTAAGAGTAGTTTACACGAGTGATTTCAAGAAGCCGCTAGCAGGAACTCCAGTAATAAGTGCTGATGTATTAGTTACTGATGCAACGTACGGGAATCCATCATATGTTAGGGAATTCGATGACTATATAGAAGTAATTCTAGCTGATTTGGTACGTGAATTATTATCTAAGGGCCCTGTATACATCTATGGATATTATGGTAAGATACAAGAAGTTATGGATATACTTAGGAGAGAGGGTATTGATGCCCCCTTTATTCTCCCGCATAAACAGTACGTGCTAGCCAAGATAGCTGAGAAACATGGTCTATACTTAGGAACGTATTTACACGTAAATTCGTCTGAGGCAGAAGATGTTATGAGAGATGGATGGTACATATTCTTAACACACGTTAATTCGCGTAAGGTGACAGGAAATAACTTAGGAAATCACATTATTTTGAGCGGCTGGGAGTTTAGGAAGCCATACAGGCGCATAGGCAAGAACGTGTGGCTTGTAGCATTCAGTGACCACGCAGACTTTAGGGGACTCATAAGATACATCGAGGAAGCAAAACCTAAGGAAATAATCGTTAATAAAGTTAGAAGTACTTGCGGAGACTTATTTGTTGACTATATTAGGAGAAAGTTAGGTATTAGTGCATTCTTACTCCCTTAGCTCTTCCTCACGAATTACGAAGTCATGTTCTTTCAGTTGTTCCTTAATACTCAAGCCATACTCCTCAATAAGTATCAGAATAGCTGCCTGCGGCGGTATGATGCCCTTCTCAGTTATTATTGCATCTATGTATTCAGGCGGAGTGACGTCGAATACGGGGTTGTATACTTCAACACCTGGATTGTTTCTTAACCAATCGTTACTAACTATTTCTGTTGGATCTCTCACTTCTATAGGCACTAGCTCACCTATCACGGTCCGCGGGCTGAATTTATAGGTTTCTGCAGCTACGTATGTTCTTACTCTAGCTTCTTTAGCAACTAATGCCACAAGCGATGTCCCTATCTTATTTATTACTGCACCGTTAGCTGCCACAGTATCAGCACCAACAATGACTTTAGTGACTTTCTTCATGAAGTATCTCACCGATGAATCAGGTATTAAAATTACGTCTAAGCCTGCGTCAGCCAGCGCCTTAGCGGTTATCAGTCCTTGAAGTTTAGGTCTGGTCTCTTTCACATATACCTTGTTTACTTTTCCTAGCTTATGCGCAGTCACTATAACGGAGACTGCTGCTGTGCTGTGGCAGTGTGTCATTACAGCATCACCATACTCGAGCCTCTTAGCACCTAGTTCACCTATTATCTTCACCGCCTTACGTGAGTACTCAATGAAATATTCAGCAGTTCTTATAACTAAGTCCTTAGCTTCGTCCAGAGATGTAGGCTTCGCCCTCTGAAGCCTAGTGAGAACGTAAGAGACCGCATTTGGCAGGGATACAGCTGTTGGTCTAGCAGATCTCACGTACTCACCGACGATATTAATGTATTCAATAAATTCACTGACGTCACTTCCCCTGAACTCCTGGGCAGCAATCGCTAATGCCTCAGCAGCAGCCCTAGCAATTCTTCCTGCGCCTCTAATCCTCATAGTTCTTATATCTTCTCTTATCTCAATAACCTTACGCGGTATTTCAAACTTAGGCATACCTACTCACCTCCTTAAGTAACTCATCTATTGACTCCAGCCTTGGAGGCCATCCATGTAGTTCACGTACAATTATCGGTATAGCTTGCGGTGCTATTAAGCCATACTCAGTTATTATTGCATCTATGTATTCAGGCGGAGTGACGTCGAATAATGGCTCCTTAACTATTACTTTACCTGTTAATATTCCTAGCTCTTCCTCTGGTATTATAAGTGTTGGCTCATTTAATACCACACCCTCAATTAGTTCCCCAAAAACTGTTTCAAAACCAAACTTGTACGTACCTGAAGCTACGTATGTTCTTACTCTAGCCTCCTTAGCAGCTAGCGCAATGGCTGACGTACCTACTTTATTTATTACTGCACCGTTAGCTGCCACCGCGTCAGCACCAACAATAACTTTCGAGACTTTTTTCATAATGAATCTAACAGCTGAATCGACAATTAATGTTGTTTTTATTCCCATTTTATTTAATATCTCGATAGTGTGCAACCCTTCACCAATAGGCCTGGACTCAGTAACAATAACACTGAATTTCACGCCCCGCTCTTGTGCTTTACTAAGCAGCTTAATCACTGTTGCACTATACGAATGAGTCAAAATTACGTCTCCATCGGATATTCTCCTTGAACCTAATGTCGCAATAATTTCCTTAACTTCTTCTACATTTTGCTTTATTTTCTCAATTAACGTGTGCGCTTTATATGCAGCTTCCTCACTGCCTACAGTCTTAATTAATTTGAGGTACTCACTTAGAAATTGTCTAGTTAAGTTAATCATTACCAGCGATGTTGGCCGTGCCTCTATAAATATTGGGACCCACTCAATCAAGTATTTATTGAGTAGATCTGGATAATTCCTTGAAATGAATTCTATCATATCTAATACTTTATATGCAGCTTCAGTCGAACCAAGAATTCGACCGCTCTTGAGGTCTGACGCAAGCTTCTCACTTGTCCTAATCAGCTCTGTACTGAGTGCAGATGGCATAGCCAGTCCCTCTTTAATTAATTAAGTACTAATGCAAGTAATTAAACTTGATTCGCGTTTAACATGGTGAGTTGCTTGGGTATGCCTCTGAGTAATTTTACACATCAAGTTCAAGAGTTTTTATATTAATTAATTTCGAGCACTTTTCCTCAAATAACTTAATTAATTCGCTAAAGTATGGGCTCCCGCGTGGCTCTTCTCTAGAGGCATTAATTGCAGCAGCACAATTAGATAGTTTAAGCGCCTCAATATCGCTATAACCCATACATTTTAGTGCAGCAAAAACACCAACTAGGGCATCACCGCACCCAACCGTTGAGACTAGCTTAAGCCCTAACTCATGTAATGGAACTCCTTCAATCAAATAAATAATCCTGCTCTTCAAGTCAACATACTTAACGCCATGCGCACCTTCTTTTATGATTAACTTTAACTCCGGATTTATCCTTAATAGTTTTTTCACTGCTTCAGTCACGTTTTTGCTACTAGTTAGAATAAATAGTTCCTCCCTGTTTGGCAGCAAGTAGTCAATAGTTTTAATGACATCTGCTAGCATATTAAGTCCTAAATTAGATAAAGTGCCTGGATCCCATAGTATGGTTTTATCTCTTCCGTGAGCTAGCTTAACAAGCATCGACGCAATAGGTAATGGTGGATTCATTATTAAAATGTGTGATACCTTCCCCAGTACGCTCGTCACGTCATCTTTAGCCTCCTCAGGCATTAGGTAAGCATTAGCTCCATAATAGCTGTATATTGCCGATTCCCCAGACTTATTAATAATTACAAACGCCTGTCCTGATTCAATATCATCAATAACTTTTACCAGTGTTGTTGAGACACCTTCATTTCTAAGTGCTTTTATGTGAGCTCTACCTATTTCATCATTACCTACGGCACTAAGTAAGAATACCTTATCTCTTCCTAGTATTCTCGCGGCAGCAACAGCTGCATTACCTCCAGAGCCTCCTAGGAATCTTTTGATTTTCTTAATAATTGACTTAGGTGGAGCAAATCTGTCAACGTATATTGTTATGTCATAGTTTAGGGAGCCAGCGACAAGAATCAAAATTATTTGCCCCGCCTAATTCCTAGCACTATCTTCTTTCCTTCAATACTCCAGGTGACTGCATACATATCGCTGTATATGTCATTGGTGAGCTCCTCAGCTCTCACTTCATTCATTATGTAGTTCTTGAACTTTTCTATAGCCTCAGCTAACTCGTTATCCGAGGTCTTAAAACCGACTATGATGTACTCCTCAATATTGAGGTTTAATTTATTTCTCATGACCTGCACCCTCCTTATAACTTCCCTAGCCAGAGCCTCTAAGTATAGGTTGCGGTCCAACTTCCTTGGTATGCAGACAGTATACTCCTGGGTATCTTCGGCTACATAGTCCTCACTTAAGCACTTCTCACTCTTAACGGTGATGGTTACGCTCTTAGCATTACCTAAGAAGGCTAGTACACTACTCGCTCTCTCGAGAAGATCAGCCTTTGATTTATCTTTTAAGACCACTACGACCTCGCTTATCGGCCACCTCAGCTTCACACCTATTGAGTTCCTTAGCGACGCAACAGTTGATGAGACCGCAAATACCATGCTAAACAGCTTCTCCAGCTGCTCATCGACATGCTTATCCTCAGCACCTTCCCAAGTACTTAAGTGAATGCTTTCTTCGGCGTTAGGGTCAAGTACCTTAAAGAACTTCAGCCAGAGTGCTTCGCTGAAGTATGGCACTATAAGTGATAATACCTTTAAGGCTTTCTTAAGAACGTAGTAGAGTACTGCATAAACTACGTATTTATCGTGATCTTCTTCTCTCCAGACTCTAGGACGCACTAATCTTAGGTATCCGTGGCTTAAGTCCTCAATAAAGAAGTTAACTATCTCACGTGATGCCTTATGTAGCTCATACTTCTTCATGTATTCCTCAAACTTCTTTACAACGGTATTTACTCTAGACAGAATCCATTTATCCTCTATTTTCGCTTCACTAAGCATCTTATCCAGCGTATGGACCTTAGGATTGAACTTATCTATACTCATGTAGGTTGCTGCAAATCTGAATATGTTCCATATTATGTTCAACTTGCTTAGTGACTCCTTAACTTCGTCCTCGTCGAAGCTGAATGGGTCGCCAGGCGGGTACTTAGTTAATATGTACAGTCGTACTGGGTCAGCGCCATACCTATCGAGTAAGTCCTTAGCCCACACTACATTACCTAAGTGCTTAGTCATTTTCCTTCCGTACTTGTCTAGTACGAGTCCCTGCATCAGTATTTCTCTATATGGAGCTGAACCCATTAAGAGTACTGAGGTCACTAGTAGTGAGTAGAACCAGCCTCTTGTTTGGTCTATGCCCTCAGTTATGAAGTTATACGGGTATAGTTTACTGAAGAGTTCTTTATTTCTCAGTCCATCAACGCCAGCAAACCAAGCTACACCACTATCCATCCATACGTCAACAACGTATGGCTCTCTTACCCACTTGCTGCAGTCACCTACCTTTAGCTCTATCTCGTCTATCCATGGCCTGTGGACTAGGAAGTCATCATCAACGTTAGGTAATTTCGCTGCTTTTTCCTTCAGTTCATCCACACTTCCTATAACAATTACCTTCTTTGAATTGTCAACGCACTTCCATACAGGCAGTGGCGTACCCCATATTCTCGATCTAGAGATAGTCCAGTCCCTAATATTAGCTAGCCAGTTTTCAAATCTCGCCCTTAACTTTTCTGGATATATCTTTACAGTGCTTAGCGCCTCAAGCAGCTTATCTCTCAGTACCTCTACCTTGAGAAACCACTGCTTATCAGCTCTATAGATAAGTGGGGTATGGCACCTCCAGCAGTGCGGATATGAGTGCCTTATGCTTCCTGCATGTACTAGCAAGCCCTTACTTTTTAGTATCTCAATTACCTTCTTTGACGCGGTATCTACGTCGAGTCCGCTGAAGACGCCTGAATTATCATTGAAGATGCCGTTAATTTCGACGTTACTTGTTATGGGTAAATTATGTTTGAGACCTACCTCGAAGTCTTCCGGACCATGGCCTGGTGCTATATGTACGAGGCCTGTCCCTTCCTCAAGAGAGACGAAGTCAGCGGTTATTACCTTGTGCGCATTGGTATGCTCCCTATGTATAGGCACTTCATCAAGTAGAGGGTGAGCATATTTAATACCCTCTAGTTCCGATCCTTTGATCTCCTTTATGATCTTCCAGTCCCTTATACCTGCCTTATTCATTACGTCACTAATGAGCTGCTTCGCAATTATCCATATTTCGTCACCTACGGAAACTTCGCAGTACTCACCTTCCGGGTGTACAGCTACAGCTTCATTATCTATTAGTGTCCATGGCGTCGTAGTCCATATGACTAGGTATGTTTTGTCTCTGCTCTCTAGCTTAAACTTAACGTAAATTGAAGGTGATACTTTTTCCTCGTACCCCTGATCGACTTCCGCATCGCTTAGTGCTGTTTCGCATCTGGGGCAGAAGGGTAGTACTCTGTAACCCTCGTACAGTAGCCCCTCCTCCCAGGCCTTCTTTATTAGGTACCATACGTGCTCTAGATACCTGGCCTTTCTCGTCTCGTAGGCGTTCTTTAGGTCAAGCCATAGAGCTATTTTTCTAGTAGCATATTCTTCCCAGAACTTTAGGTAATAGTTAACTAGGTTATAGCATTCCTTAATGAATTTTTCAAGACCTACTCTCTCATTTATTTCCTTCTTCCTCTTTACTCCTAATTTCTTCTCTACTTCTACCTCAACAGGTAGTCCCTGTTCATCCCAGCCAGCCTGTGCCCAAACGTTATATCCTTTGAGGCGGTAGTACTTAAGAACGAAGTCCTTGTATATTCTGCCCCTTATATGCCCTACGTGTGGGAATCCGTTAGCTGTCGGTGGTCCCTCTAGAAATGCGAATACTGGTTTACCCTCACTCCAGGACCTCCACTTACCTGGTATATCCTTCTCTTCCCAATATTGCCGTATTTCCTTTTCTAGTTCCTTTATCTTTAAAGCTCCCAAATCAATAATTGACACCACTCAAGATGTTAGAACAGCTGTTTAATAAGCGTTAATGTGAGGGAGTTAAGGCCCCGTGGGGACCCCCTACTCATCCTGAGCCTTGAGGCTCTGTCATAGGGGTCTTCCCATAGAAGAGTCATTACAACACTTAAAATACTTAATTTTGGAAGAAAAAGAGCATATTGAAAAGAAATATTTACTACTTATTTTAAGGCGTTAATTCAGTTAATTTCTCGAGCTCTGGTATAGTAAAGCTCAGCCCTAATTTCTCTAGTGTTGATTTCTTCGGAATCCCTCTAGAGTCCCAACCCCTTAGTTCGTAATATTTGTCGAGTAAGCTATTGTATCCGCTGATATCTAGCTTCGAACCAGCAAAGGGTCCCTTAGTTAGTGGGTCTTCAAACCATCTCCTAGGCGGTATATCTAGCTCTCTGCTCCATTCTTTACCTGATGCCAGATACTCACGGACCCAGAAAGCTCTTATTAATGTGTACGTTCGCTGCGCTACAGTGTAGATATCATCCCATGTATATGTAATGCCTGTAGCTGCCTTAAGCAGCTTCGGGTAGTACTCGATGTCAAGACCCACTTCTACCCAGGGTAGCCTACAGGTGGTAAGTGATTCGAACATACCTCCGCGAATGTTCTGCAACCAGACTAGCTTCTCAGCTTTTTCTGGGCTATAGCTTAGCCTTCCTTCCTTACCCATTTGTATTTCAAGTGATATGAGCCACGCATCTTTGTGGTGAGCACCTATTGATGATGTTCCATAAGCTAGGGCCATTCCTGGTGCGGTATGGCAGTCATATGCGGATATTTCAAGTCCCTTAACATGCATAGCAAATTTGACGGCTTCACCTCCTAATTTTTCTGAGGCATATTTAACTCCCTCTGCTAGAAATGCCCCTACACCCTCTCTGCTGACTATTTTCTTAACTAAGTCGACAGCTGCTTTGAAGTCGCCCCACTCGATCTTCTCCTCGATTAGTCCTCTTTCTGAGGCTTCCATAGCGAATGCTATGTTTGAGCCTAAGCTGATGGTGTCTATTCCTAAGTCATCGGCTAGATTGTTTAAATATGACACCTTATCAAGATCACCTAAGCCAATATTGGATCCGAGCATCGCTACGTTCTCGTAGTCGAGCTCTGCCTTAACTGTGCCAAGATCTGTTTTTGCTTCAACCATCATACCGCACGGCATGTTGCAGTTAGGACATCCCTTCTGCGATACCTTCATCTTTTCCATTACGTCACCGCTAATTCTGTCTGCGTACTCAAACACACCCTCCCTGAAGTTGTACGTCGGCAGTACTGAGTTAGTATTAGACCAGACTACGGTCGCCATGGTCCCCTGCCTCATCCAGAAGTCGTAATTCTTAGACTCCTTAACCTTCTTGAGAGCCTCAGTACCTAGTTTAATTAATTCATTCCTATCAGCTGGCTCTGGCAGGTTATCACCCTTGATAATGATAGCCTTTACCCTCTTCGAACCCATGACAGTGCCCATTCCTGGCCTGCCAGCAGACCTGCCGTATTCACTTATTACTGTCGCATACTTAACTAGGTTCTCGCCAGCAGGACCTATTAGTAGTGTGCCCACGTCCTTACCATACTCCTTAATCAATCTCTCCTCTACTTCATGAGTTCCTAGCCCCCATAAGTCATCAGCACTTCGAAACTCTACTTTGCCGCGCTCCACATAAAGTACTACAGGATGAGAGGCGGCACCCTTAATTACTATAGCATCATAACCTGCTTTCCTAATCTCTACGGCAGCTCTGGTTCCTATATTTCCGTCGCCGTAGCCTCCAGTTAATGGTGACTTAGCAGCGATGACGAGCTTCCCTGAAGAAGGGAGCGGATACCCAGTTAGGGGTCCCGTAGCAAGTATAAGGCAATTCTCAGGTGAAAGAGGGTCGGTGCCAGGCTCAATGAGCTCCCACAGAAGCCTCGCTGCGAGCCCCCTGCCACCTAAGTATTCTGGCAAGTAGTCCTTATGGATGTCGGATTCACTGAATTTTCTGTTAGTTAAATCAATGACTAATATCTTACCATTCCAGCCATGCATAGGAATTCCCAGAATCACTTCTAAGGTCAAGATTAAATACTTACTCTTAATCCTAAGACTATAAAAGTTTATGAACTTTACCTTACTGTATTTTGAGGGAGTTTTATGGGTAAGGTGCCGACAAAGCTCGTCAGCTGGGACGATGTTGTTAAGTGGTCCAGAGGTTTAGCTATAAAAATTAAGGAATCAAACTACAAGCCGGACATCATTATAGCTGTTGCTAGAGGTGGCTTTGTGCCAGCACGACTCTTATGTGACTTTCTCAACGTTGAAAATTTAATTTCAATTCAAAGCCAGCACTGGACTGAAGCCGCCAAGGCTGCAGATAGAGCAATTATTAAATTTGCTTATAAGTTGGATTTAAGCGGCAAGAAAGCGTTACTTGTCGACGATATTGTAGACACGGGTGAGTCGTTAATGTTAGCTAGGGACTTCATCATGAAGCATTGGAAACCGACTGAACTGAAAATAGCCACCCTACAGTGGATCTCACCTGTTGCCAAGTTAAAGCCTGACTACTACTACATAGAGGTCACGGAATGGATATGGTTCCAGTATCCATGGACTAGGCTAGAGGATACATTCCAGTTCTTAAAGAGGATGCTAAGTGAGGAAAGTAAGTATAAGAGCGAGTGGACGTACGACGAAATAGTCAGAAAGTTTCATGAATGGTATGAGATAGATGTCGGTGAGACATACTTTAAAGACGCTATCAGGATGCTGGTTGAAGAGGGTATATTAGAGCAAAAGAATAATAAGTACTACTACAAAAGCTCATAATTTTTCCTTGAGCAGCAACAAATACATTATGAAACTGTGATATTTCAGTTGCAGCAACTTAAAAGAGTCAAGCCGTGACTCTTGGAATTTCAGCATTAAAGAGAATAGACTAACTAGCTCGGAATAGACTCCTTAAGTCTTTCTTGTGCAATTACCCTCGCTTCTTCTAGTATTTTCTTAGCTTCACTCTCGGCTGTTATGACATAGTCTGCTGATTCGATGGTCGGCAAGTACTGAATCAAGTCATTTACTCTTTCAACCAGGTCCTCAGTGATGACTGAGATATCCGGAAAACCCTCGGTAAGTCCTTTAATATCTTTTAGAACAGTCTTAATCATTACTAATTCACTTCCTGTCAGCCTTAATAGATTTAGGGTCTCCACTCTAAGTAAAAGAAGCTCTAACGCTACCTCAACATTTGTTATTAGCTTTAATGCCTTCTTGTACATAACTATGGAGTTCGCTATAGCTATTCTTTTTTCTTGGATAGTTTCGTACCGTAATTTGACTTCATAGTCTTTGATTCTCTCTTCAAGCCTAGCTCTCCACACGTAAGCACGTTTATGAAGTTGCTTTAAATCTATGATTACTTCAGCAATCCTTCTCTTTAGTACCTTACTATCAATGCGCCTCCTCCTAAATAGACCCACGCACTAATTCACCCTGTCTACTATCTTCTAATAATTTTTACTTAAATACCTAATGACACAATGCAGTAAGTAATGCGGTAATGCCTCTTTCTTGAGGTAATACCTTACTATCGTAATACGTCTTGATAACTCTTTAAGAACGTAATTAACTAAGTGGGTGTGAATATAATGTATATTGTTGTTAAAGTCAATGGAGAAATAAGAGCTGTTGTTTTATTTAAAGGATTAAGTGACTTAGAAGGTATTCTTGAATTATTAAGTAGTATTGATGATGGATCTGACATAGAGATCTTAATTAGTAGCAAGATACCAAGCATCTCACAACTATCCTAAGTAGTGAATCTAATGTCTTTAAATTCTTCATTATTCTTTAAGTATCTGGGATAGTGGTTTGCGGATTTTAGTATCTAATGATGACGGGTACTTAAGCCCCGGACTTTACTTACTTTATGAAGCAGTGAAAGACTTGGGTGAAGTAGTAATTACATCGACAGAATTCCCTAGATCAGCGTCTGGAAGAGAAATAACGTTTAGCAGACCTTTAAGGTTCGTTGAAACATCATTTATGGGTTATAAGGTGTATGTGACTGACGGGAGTCCGATAGATGCACTGCATCTTGCAATTGAGGTACTTAACTTTAGCCCTGACATCGTGCTCTCAGGAGTTAATGTAGGTGACAATCTATCTCTTCAGCATATATTTTACAGCGGTACAATAGCTGTAGCTATTGAAGCTGCTCTCACAGGAATTCCAGCTATTGCCTTCTCAGCTGATGTGAGAGAATTCAGTGAGTTTGATGACCCTGATTTAAGGAATATAGTTAAGAACGTAGCAATCAGAATAGTCAAATATGTGACTAAACATGGTCTGCCTGAGGGAGTGGATGTTCTTTCTGTAAACATCCCGAAGCCAAATAACTTTAGGAAGTGTGTCAAGATCGTCAGAGCAGCTAGGGTGAGGTGGAGGGCTTCATATAAGCTGGATACGGATCCGAGAGGAAGAAAATGCTACTGGCTATATGGCGTCCCGGCAAAAGCGGATGAGGATACAGACGTAAGTGCTTTTGAGAACGGGTGTGTTACAGTAACCCCGCTGAGCATAGACTTAAATGTCAGCTCTAAAACCATAGAGCTCATGCGGGATCTCGAGAGAGAGCTAGCACTATAAATTATGAATTCGCAGGTCAGCTTCTAGAACCCAGCATGTTACTATTTATTCTAGGAAGAAGCTGCAAGCACATAGATACCATATGCGGCAAACATTACTAATGCTATAGCTGGTATCATGTACTTGTAGCCTGCTGTAGGTGATATTTTAAGGTACTGTGCAGTATACACATAACATAAATGAAGCGGTGAGGGCAAGTACCCTGAGAAAGCTGATGTGTATACTAGCGCAGTAAGACTAGGAGTTAGATCAGTTAGGGAACCCAAGATTGGTAATGAAATAGCAATGCTACCTAAAGATGTTCCGGTAATGAACGCTAGAGCAGCAGGTAGAGATATAGCCAAAAATGAAGGACTCACAAAGCCACTTAAAGTACCGGATATAATACTGCCTATACCGGCTCTAATGAAAGCTGTCCGAAGCAGCATGGCGCCATAAGCTGCCAGAACTAATTCAGCGGTGTTCTTATTAAGAAGTGAATTAAGGAAAACATCTTTTCTTGGCATAGAAAGCAGGAGAAGTGTGAGTAATGCTAATGCTACACCTATTACAATAGATAAGGACTGTCCCTGAAATTGAGCTATTGTTACATAATTTACTACCGGCGTGAGTGCTATTGAAAGTGATACCGCAACTATTATAGGTGTAAATGCTTTAATTAGTAGTGTAAAGTCTGGGACCTCACATGCCTTCGTAATCTCATCCAATTGATGTCTAGAACTTTCTCTTCTGAAACCAATGATAAGCCCAGCAGTAATCATGACAGCAGCTACGGGGAGCTGCCTATAAGCTATTTCCCATACACTTACACCACTTAGTGCTGCAGTTAATATCATGACATTGCTGATTGGGTAGAAGAGAGATATCACGTGTCTATACCAGACATTAATAAATAGCTTGCTGTCTCTTCTTAGACCTATAGAGTTTCCAATAGAATCAACTATTGGTGCAGACATTAGTGCGCCACCAGCAACTGGGAGGAGCCCTAAAATAGCAGGAATTAAAGCTAGTGCTAGCCTAGCTTTTTTCAATACTTTAATTAATTCTCTACTTAGGTAGTCAATGTACCCAGTATTTTTATATAAGTTTATGAAAACAGCTATGAGGAGCGTGATTATAAGTAGGTTTAGTGTTGTAGTGTCGATAGTAGTTAGAGTAAACATGTTGATGATACCTTCTACACCGCTGGCTATTACTGAAGTTGCTGTGGCGGTAGCTATCAATGCTACCCAAATAGGTAGCCTAAGAATTAGTAGTGTACCCATAATAGCGAATCCAAGCAAAACAGCTAGTACCTCAGGCATCAGTGTTCACTGAGTCAGTGATATCACGTAACCATAAAATATCTTATATCTTTAAGTTAATTGTTAGAAACAGCATTTAAGGCGTTCAAATTCGGCACCATTGATTGCAGTATACAGTATAGGTAAGGTGAAGTTATATTATAGCTTTACCGGTTTTTCTATCGAAGACATGTATTTTACTAAGTTTAAACTTTATTCGAATTCTTTCTCCAGGTGCGGGCGACTTCAGCGGGCTCGTCACAATTTTTACAGTATTGCCACCTATATCAGTTGTAACAACGACATCCTTACCTAAAGGTTCAGTGACTAACACCATTGCTGTTGCATGCGCCTCATCCTCCTTAGCTACTATTTCAATGTCTTCAGGTCTAACACCAAGAATTACTTCGCTAGATGTAGCATTGCCTCTTATTATAGTGCTTAAGTCTCTACCTAATGGCACTTTGATTTCAGGGCATTCTAAAATGAATTCATCGTCTTGCTCGATAAGCGAACATGAAATAAGATTCATAGGGGGGGTACCTATGAAGCTAGCGACGAAAGTATTTGCTGGCATGTTATATATCTCGTCTGGAGTTCCAATCTGCTGTACTTTTCCCTCGTTCATGACGACTATTCTATGTGCCATTGATAGTGCCTCTATCTGATCGTGAGTAACGTATATTGTGGTTATGTTTAACTCTCTCTGCAGCCTCTTTAATTCAGCTCTCATATAGACCCTAAGGAGCGCGTCCAAGTTACTCAAAGGCTCGTCAAGCAGGAGAACATCAGGATGCTTTACTAAAGCTCTAGCTAGTGCTACACGCTGCTGCTGACCTCCTGAGAGCTGCCCAGGTTTTCTATCTAGTAAATTTTCTATCCTGAGGAGTTTAGCTATTTCCTTAACCTTACGGTCTATTTCATTCTTAGGGGTCTTCTTTATTCTTAAAGGAAATGCTATATTTTCATAAACAGTCATGTGTGGGTAGAGAGCGTAGCTCTGAAATACCATGCCTACATTCCTGTCTTTAGGCGGGATGTCAGTGACATCTGCTTCATCAAAGTATATTCTACCTTTTGTCGGTTTGTAAATTCCTGCAATCATCAGTAGCGTCGTTGTTTTACCGCATCCTGAAGGACCTAAAAGCGCTACGAATTCACCATCACTTATATTTATGTTTACTCCCTCTACTGCTCTAACCTTACCGAAGTATTTGCTGACATTATTCAGTCTTACTCTAACCATTGATTATCACCTCTTTATGCCACCTACATATATCCTCAATAGGATTTTTTGTGATAAACTGAAAAATATTAGGACCGGAATCATGTAGAAGAGACCTAAGGCAGCAAGTAACCCCCAGTTAATGTACTTAAATTCACCTATCATGTGATAGATAAGTACTGGTAACGTGTAGTAAGATTCATCCTTAACGAAGGTGAATACTAAGAGGAACTCTGACCACCCTGACAGGAAGGAGAATACTGCTACAGCACCGATTCCAGGCAGAATAAGTGGCAGGATAATGTTTCTCCATGTCTTAAATCTAGTACAACCATCAACCAGGGCCGCCCATTCAATATCCCACGGTATAGAATCAAAGAATCCCTTAATTATCCACGTAGCCATAGGTATCTCCAAAGCAGCCTTAACTAAGATAATTCCAACTAGTGTCATTATGCCTTTTCCGTAGAGCCCCAACTTATTCAGGAGTATGAAGAGAGCTACAAGTAGGATTACACTAGGAAATGCGTGCAGAGCCAGTATGAACTGCATCAGTTGACTTCTTCCCTTAAACTCCATCCTAGAAAGTGCGTAGCCTCCAAGGCTGCTCACAAAGACAACTAGTGCTGAGACACCAAGTGACAGGAAGAGAGTATTGAATACTATTGGCCATATATTAGGGTATGTTTTTTGTCCCATTGTTATGGAGCTCCACAGAAATCTCCAGTTACTGAGTGTGAAGCCTGAAGGTACTATGCCGAGGATGAGTGTTCTGCTAAAGCTCTGCGATACTAACCACATATACATTAGCCATATAGGAATTATTGGAACGACTGACACGACAATAACTATTACATACTTTGCAATGTTGTAAAGGACGTATTTTGTCCTGCTATAGGTTCTGCTCATTTATCACACCTCTACCCGACTCGGTTCCATCAGCCTGCGGAAGCCGAACACCTTAAAGTAGGTCATTATTAGAGCTATACCTATGATTACCAGAATCAGTGATATTGCGGCAGCGTATCCGTAGTTGTACTCAGAGAAAGCTTGAGTGTATGAGTACAGTGAATAAACCATTACACCGGCTGCACGGGCTATTCCAGCATAGCCGCCTCCGCCTCCAGCACCCCACACCATTAATATGTATTCGTAGGAGGCTAGTAGGCTTAGAGTTTGCCAAGATATCACAAAGAGCATAGGCCACCTAAGCAGCGGTATTATGATGTGCCTGGCAATCTGGAAATCAGAAGCGCCATCAGCTAAAGCGGCATTTATTAAATCTACTGGTATAGACTTAATTGCTGCAGTATATATTATCATTCCAAAGCTAGCTCCGACATAGCCGTTAATCATTATCATGAGTAGCTGGGAGTAAGGTATATCCAGGAGCCAGCTACTGGGCAACCACGACTTAGGTATACCTAGAAACTGGAGAAATGTATTCATTAAACCAACTTCAGGGTCTACGAACCATATCCACAGAAGAGCGTAAATGATGCCAGGAGTTATTCTAGGAAGCAGCCACGATATACGTAGTAACATTGATAGTATTTCATTGCGTATAAAGAAAGCTATTGCAAGGGAAAGGATGATAGCATATAAAGAGTTAATTGCTAAAACACTACCCACATATAGAGCTGTAATCCTGAGAACCTCAGCAAGATAAGGGTCACCACCCAAGAAAATCTTTTTGAAATTCTCTAGTGTTAACTTGACACTAGGTGTGAAGAAATCTCTTATGAATGCAAGAAAGTTCTTAATTGTTAAGTCAGTAAAACTCAAATAAACAGTTAAAGCGACAGGCAGGATCCAAAATAATACTATCATTATTAGCATAGGGGCTAAGAAGAGCCATGGAAGTGTTTTACTCGATATCTTTAATCCTTTAATTCTCAACCTCTTTTCTGAATTACGATACTTAGTGTGTGGCACTGGCACCACCTCTTAGGGTGCCTTGTGGTTGCGTGCACTAAGTACGAAGTATACAAGGTACGAAGTATCTGAATTAGAGTTATTATGCGCCACAATATTATCGATATTTAAAATAAAAAGATTATTTGGTTGATTTTGTTTATCTTGCTACTCCTTTATGATTATTTGGTCTCCTAGTTCAGACTTCAGTATTGAGATCATTTCATTGAGTGCCTGCTCAGGTGTCAGTTCTCCTTTCTCCACCTTAGTTATTGCAGTAATCCATGCATTCTTGTAGGCTGAGTACTTAGGATGTATTGGCTCGTATGACGTGTAGTCTAGCATGTATGCTACTTTCTTAAGGTACTCTGACTTCTGGTAGTACGGGTGATCGACGGTCGTCAGTCTCACAGGTAGGTGTGAGCTGTCAACAGCATGCTTCGCATCTAGTGGTGCTGATGTAGCTATCGCTATCAGTAGGAATGCTAGTTCTGGACGTTTTGACTGTGACGTTACATAGTATATATAAGGACTTGATAAGGTCATTGGCTTAAGTCCCGGCTCCGGTGCTGGCACTAGAGCAAAGCCAACGTTCTCCCAAAGCCATGACTCGCTGACGTTACCTAACTTCTCATGATAAGGTACTTTTTGCCATTCTGACCAGTGCCAAGTGCCGCCGAACCAGAAGAGCACTCTGCCATTCACGAAATCTGAGTGTATCTTTCTCCATGGTGTTCCTATCATGTCAGGTGGAAGCACCTTATCTTCCTGCGCCATCTTGTAGAGAAGCTGTAGCATCTTCAGCATAGCTGACTTCACTAGGACTAGCTTTCCTGTCTCTGGATCCTGCGTTATACCGCCGTACTGGTAATACAGTATTATGAATGGTGTGCCACCGAAGTTTGGTCTGTGGTAGAAGCCCCACTTAACTAGACCTTTATCCATTGCTTCTTTAGCTACCTTAATGAGGTCGAGTAGGGTTACTTCTCCTCTCCTGATTTTTTCTGGTAGTGCGTTAATTTCCTCCTCACTCCATCCAAGCGCTCTCAGGACGTCCTTCCTGAAGTAGAGTGGACGCGCCTCAGTATCCTGTGGTATACCCCATATCTTGCCCTTATACTTGACGGCGTTCCAGAGTGAGGGTCTTATGTCTTCTAATAATATCCAGTATTTCTTCACGTAGTCGTCTAATGGTATTATGTAGCCGCCGTCGGCCAGGGCAGCGAGATTCTTCATGGCAATAATGTCGGGAGCCTCACCAGCCGCGAATGCAGCTGTTAGCTTGTCCATGTAGTCGGATCTGAAGTACTGCTTCTCTACAATGATCTTTACATTCAAGCCTGCAGCTTCAAACATCTTATTAAGGATCTCTGCTGCAGCTTCAATATTATCAACTCTCGTAACATCAACAGGTGATCCAGATGCCCATACAGTTATTTTTATCTCTCCTGTGGCGCCTCCAACAGTCTTCGTAACCTCCTCTTTTAGAGTCTTAGTGATAGTCTCTGTAACTGTCTGTGTTACTGTTTGCGCACCTCCCGGTGCTGTCGGTGTCGGCTTAATTGCATAACCTATTCCAATGCCTATTGCTAGACCTATTATAAGTAGGATTGCCCCTAAGACCGTTAGTTTTTGAGCCATAATACGCACCCCGTGGCTAGGAGGTACCTTAATACGTTCCGGTAATATATTGACGGTTTATTTATAAGTATTGCCCTTTAAAAGCAGTATATTTTATGTGATACTGCAACTTTCAGTTAATGTGTCCTAAGGACATAGATACTGCATTAATAAGTTTAATTTTTTGAATTTTCCAAGTAGAAACAATGGGGATACTTGCGTGTATGTTCATGTTCACATAAGGGTTGTGCCTTTAGGTGTGGGCACGAGTATTTCAGACTATGTCGCGGAGGCTGTAAAGGTGTTGAAAGAGCTTGGTTACGACCCATTAATTGAATCCGGAGGAACCGCTATTCAATTAGAGAATTTGGAGGAAATAGGAAAAATTGTTAGGATAATACATCAAAGATTAATCAAGATGGGCGTTCAAAGAATACTAACATATATATCAATAGATCACAGACTAAATAAGACAAGAAGCATAACAGATAAAATAAATGTAGTGAAGACAAAGCTTCGAAAGCTTTAACTTTAAGTATCTTTGTTCAAGGCGTATCTACTGCTAAGACCCGTGAAGTGCAACTTGAGTCTTACTTAATCCGCAAGTACAAGTATCTTCAGTTGAAGGGTCTTCAGATTTATAACCCCGTTTACATAACTTGTAGTGGTCCCGCCGTAGCTCAGCGGTAGAGCGCCCGGCACCCGGCTAATGCCGGGCGGGAGTGTAGGGTGTGGTGGTAGCCCGCACGCAGACAGGGGATGAAGTCCCTTGGATGAAGCGTGTCACACCGCTGGGCTACCGCCCGGGCAGAAACCGGGCGGTCGGGGGTTCGAAATGAACGGGGGTATCCCCGTTCGCGGAAATCCCCCCGGCGGGACCACAAAGACATTGCTAATTGCTTCTCGTCCTCAACTCGCTAATTAACTCAAGCCTAGATTGAATGTCAATTAAGAATGCTCTAAGGTTTTCAATAATAGCCCTTGCTACATCTACTTTTCTCCTTAAGCCAGGTACCAGGGCGTCCGGGTAATCCAGTGGCTTAGCTACTTCATAGATGGTCTCGATTATATTGAAGTACCTCCACGCTCCTTTGATGTCGCGGTTTTTCAGGAGGCTTATTGTGTACCTCTTGATCTCTCCTACTACATCTAGTAGTCCTTGTAAGTAAGGTATGGGGTGGATATTTAATTCGCTTGGTGTTGGTAGCTTATTACTGACAACTATCGCATAGAAAATTTCTGCCTCAGCATACTCTGCTAATGCATTATACAATAAATTAGAATACAGGAACTCGGGGTGGTTCCTCAATTGACCTAATAGCTCTATAACTTTAACTCTCAAATTCTTAATTCTTAGTTCAGCTGACGAAACATCACCTCTATGTATATCAGTGACAGCATAACCTGCCTCCCTAATGATCTCTCTGGTCTTCTTGATGACATCTTCTCTAACACTATCTTTTTCTTTTAGAAAGGAATCAATAAGTGATACTATAGATCTAATTTCATTCTCTATATCTCGCATGATCTCTCCTACCTCACCTAAAATATCATACTTATGTTAAATAAAGTGTAGTAATTCTGTTATGCTTTACTAGTTCTTACTTTTACAATGTTTTGCCTGCTTGCCTCTCTAAGTCTACTCAATATCGCAAGTCCTAGTCCTTTTTCTTCAAAGCCTTCGCAAATAGCAATATCCACATTTAGTGAGCTCAGGCTCCTCAGCACCTTGAAGAGATTCTTAGCTATCTCATAAGGTCTGCTTCTCGATCCTAGCTGAATTAGCCTAATATTCGGTAAGCTGCTATAATATTGCAGCGTCTCTTTTGATGCTATGATAGCTACCCTGCGTCCCATACTTAAATGCTTCCTAGCTACCTTAATCACTTCCCCAGCAAGTCTGCTTAAGTCAGCATAGTCATCTGCTTCAATAAGTATCAATGGTACACCCGGTTCATAGTGCGAATGTCTACTTCTCGGTACCGACGCTTCTCTCTTTAATCCTTTAGCACATGCTGGAATATTAATCTTAGTTCCTAGAAGCTTCTCTAACATCTCAACTTGAACAGGTCCTGCTCTAATTAGTGTTGGAGGGTCTGAGGTGAGATCCACTACAGTTGACTCTATACCAAGCAGTGTCTCACCAGTATCTATAATCACATCTACTTTACCGCATAAATCCTGAATAACATGCTCAGCAGTTGTGGGACTTGGCCTGCCTGATATATTGGCACTGGGTGCAACAACAGGTGTCTCGGCCAGCTCTATTAATTTAAGTGCTACAGGGTGAGCTGGCATCCTAACACCAACCTTAGGTAAGCCAGCAGTAACTACATCAGGGACTCTCTCCGATTTCTTAAGCACTACAGTGAGCGGTCCCGGCCATAAAGACTTAATTAATCTCCAGGCATTTTCCGGTATCTCACTAACTACAAGCTCCAGCTGCTTAAAACTCGAAATATGAACTATCAGCGGGTTATCTCGAGGCCTCCGTTTAATCTCATAAACCCTCCTTACAGAGGCGGAATTAAAAGCATCAGCGCCTAGCCCATATACAGTCTCTGTAGGAAAGACTACCAAGCCGCCAGACTTCAATATAGAAGCACATTTCTTAAGTATCTCAATATCGGGCTTAAGTGGATTAACTTTATATATTACAGTCATGTAGCGCACTCACCATGACATAGCAGTATTGAGAAGTTATATTATGTGGCGCCGGGGGGAGGATTCGAACCTCCGACCACCGGGTTAACAGCCCGGCGCTCTACCGGCTGAGCTACCCCGGCACCAATTAACAAATAAGTAAGGGGGGTTTTAAGCAATTCTATGATGAAGTCACGTACATAAGGTAAAAGAGCTCCTGGCTGTCATCTAGTGTAGTAATGTAGAACTGACTTTATTTAGAATTAATTTTCAGTTAGGAAGTCGTGACCTTCAGTATTACATTTTATATTGGCTCATAATTTTTTCATCAAACAATGAAAGAAATATTTAAAGTTACAATTGTAGGTTAAGGTGAATCCTTTGTTATTCTAAAGGAAATCTTTAGAATATCTTAAAGTAACTATCATGAAAACTTAAAAACTAAAGCTAAAGATATGAAGTAATTCTTAACAACACTCAATATCATAATGATACATGGTGAAATAAAATGGCCAAGAAGCCAGTTAAGGTAAAGGACCCAACCACTGGTAAGGAGGTTGAGCTAGTTCCAGAGAAGGTTTGGACACTAGCTCCCAGAGGTAGGAAGGGCGTTAAGATAGGCCTATTCAAGAGCCCTGAGACTGGCAAGTACTTTAGAGCAAAGGTACCAGACGACTATCCCGAGGGTTAAATAAGATAAACCACTCAAATAATAACAACCATTTTTTGTTTTGCTACTGATAAATTACATTTAATTAGTAACTCTAGTCAGTTCTATGGTGTTCATTTTGAGTAAGTACCTAATACTATCAGATACTCATGACAACCTAGAAAGTTTAAGGAAGATCAAAAGATTAGTTGTGAACCTAGACATCACCAGCATAATTCACTTAGGTGATTATACATCACCATTTACATTAGCTGAGCTACTTGATATTAGTAGTGTGGAATTTGTTGGCATATTAGGCAACAATGACGGCGATAAATCAAAGCTTAAAGAACTAGGAGGTGGCAAAATAAATGAACAGCCATTAGAACTTAGGATTGGCGACTATAGTGCAATTGCTTTTCATGGATTTAAAGACGTCAAACTAACGAAGAGGATCATCTATGCGATTGTAAAGAGCGGGTATTACAATATAGTGCTATATGGGCACACTCACGAACATGACTTGAGATTGAGTAGTAACGTACTAGTAATGAATCCTGGTACACTTGCAGGTTATCTTAGCAATTACAAATCATATGGAATAATAGATCTTAGGCTAGGTATTGCTGAGGTAAGAGAACTAGAGACAGGCAAGTTACTTGCTAAGGTTTCGCTACCCAACAAGGGAAGTTAATCAAGAACTAGTTTAATTGGGAGAGGTCTAGGATCAGGGGAAATTCTGACTACTCCCTCTCCTCTACCAAGAAGCATAGAGTACTGCTCAATATCACGCCTAATCCTAAGTATTTGAGATAGCTTAGACCAGTAGCTCCTGTCAGGTGATGAGAGAGCGAGGAATAGCCCAATATTATCCATAAGCCCGTACCCTAAATTAATAATATCATTTATATCCTGGGTTGCTAAGGCTACTAAAGCCCCGAAACCTCTACCAAGCCTTACTAGGTGAGTGACAATGTCATTTCTTTTCAAGTATATCCAGCCTTCATCAAATATTAAAGCAGTACAGGGTATGAAGGAATTCTTTAGTCTAGAAGGACTAAGAATAGTTAGTTCAAGTGACTTAATTATCGCACCCGCTGTTAGTGAAGCAAGAGCATCGCTGACACCTATAGCGTAGCTTAAGTCTATAATTAAAGCATCACTTGATAAGTCAGTTATTAAATTAAGTATTGAATTACCGTTCTCAAAAGGTGCAATATAATTCAGTATGGTACTCACTTTATAGCAAAGATATCCGTCTTCAAATGTAGTAATATAATCTAGGGCTTCCTTCAGCCAATCAGCTCTAACTAAGTAATCTGAAAGAACGCTGTCCAAAGTATGGTAAAGAGCAGAAATAACTTCTCTTTCATGTTCTAATGTGAATGCATTAATAAGTAGCTCAGTAATTATGCCTACCCTAGACTCCCTGGGCAATCTAATAGCTATATCCCTCAACCCTAAGCCAACATCCTCCCCTAAGCGGGCAAGCTTAACTCCTACACCCCTCTTAATCAACCTGCTATAGTACTCGCCCTTTACGTCAAGGATAATTGCTTTTATGCCATATACATCTCTCAATCTCTTAACTAATGTCGCGAGAAACTCTGTCTTGCCTGAGCCCGTAGGTCCAACTACGAGAATATGCGGTGAAAGAGACTTCTCTAAATTCCAGTAAACTTTCTCCTTAGTAATTACATTGGTTCCGAGCAGGATGCCTGATGACCTGAGTGTAAAGCGGGTTCTAGCATTGATTATGAAAGGGTGCAGAACGGCACCCTTGAAATCAACTACCCTTATCTTTGGAATAGATATTGCTGCTAGTAATTTCTTAATAAAACTACTTCCTCCCCAACTGTAAGGTCGAAAAAATAACTTGAGAATAAGCTTCTTCCTTAGCCCTCTAAGCTCTCTAACCCTAATACCTAGAGCTTCTAGAGAGTTCTCAAGTATCTTAGCTCTAGATTCTAAAGTTTTCATGACCGTCTCCTCGCTGTCAGCGCAAGCCTCGATAGAGAAAAACGCCACCGTGTCAAAAGGGCTCAAACCTGTCTTTAAAACTCTGTCTCGTATCTTTCTTAATTTTTCTATTTCAGTTTTCAACTTAGAGTTGGTCGGGTTTGCCTCGAGAACAAGCATCAAGTTTTCAATTTTCTTATCGAGTTCTCTTAGGTAAGCATCCCTATTCACGGGTGTTACATAAGTTCTTACCTCTAAGGGGAAACCTAAGTTAAGTGTATTAAAATACGCCCTTAAAAAGTGAATTACCTCGTCACCACTTGTCTCAGCTACACTTCCCGCAAGGCCTTCAACAACAAGGATTTTTCTTCCGCAGAATAGCTTCCCGACACTAAAAAGTATTACATCGCCACGTACCTTGACGCTTTCTATACCTAAAACTTTAAGAAAATTGTCTTTGCCTGTCGACTCAGTAGTCACTTACACACCCCCAGATATTTACCGAGCTTTAAAGATGTTCTGGCAGCAAGCGCTAGAAGCGCATTAAGTAATTTGCTTGGCGGTATTAGAAGACATTGAGTTATTCCTGCAGGTCCTAGGGCAATAATTTTTATGCCCTTTATAAAGCAGTCAGTAACTGCATTTATTACCAAGCTACCACTCTTGGACTCTGCGTATTTCACGTCATTACCACACACAGCAATTACTAATGAAGGGAGGCGCACTTCGTAGTTGATGGCAAGCTTATCAAGTGAAATAAAATCAAAATTAACATTTTTAATTAACCCATTATCACCTACTTGAAAATGTACTTTTAGATTATTGAAAATAAAACCTCCCTTCCTCGAAGGAGTATGAGAGACATTAAGTACCTCCTCACTATTGAGGCTACCCTCAAAGATCCGAGGCTTATCAATTAAATCATTTAAGGTTATATATTTTTTCCAAGTAAAGAAATCATCTTGAGCCTCAAGTAGTAACACTGCTGGAAGCGGGCACTCACTAACTGAAATGCTACCTATGCCTTCAAATGTCCTGCCATCGTAGCAGGTGAGCCTCAATACAGCGTTACTGTCACGCAAGCTTAAGATTGTTTCATTACCTACGTGAGTTAAGATAACATCAACATCCTTAAGGGGGTTGGGTACCATGAATTTCTTGAGATCAATCGCTAATTTACCTAAATAATACTGATCACCTGACTGAAAACTTAAGTTAAAGGAAAGTTCTAGCCTGCCGTGCTTACTAAAGGTACTCAGAATTATGGACCTTACTATATCACCCGGCTCTACAGGTATTTCAAACTCATTGCCACTTAACTCACTAAAATCGCTGCTGCGAATCTTAAGTAATCCGCTCTCCGGAGTAGGATTAGAAATTTTAACTTTAACTTTAATGTAAGTATTGCATATTTTATCGCTGCCTGCAAGATTCTTCAGTATCCCATCTGGCGAGTATTTGCAGTCAATTATTCTGATACTACCTAGTTTAGGTCTGGTTGATGATAAGTCAAAGTTCTCGCTCAGTGTTATTATCGGTGTTCTCAGTACTATGCGCACACTGCCAGACCACCCAAGACGTTTAGGTCTTAATTTAAGAATTAACCTCTCATTATTTTCTACTGCTTCAACTACATTCACGGACTTACTTACTTCATAGCTAGAGCCATTAAACCAAGGTGATAAAGAAATCACAGCATACTCGCGAGCACTTATTTCGCTATTTAACACTTTAATTTCTGCTCTGATAGCTTCTTTAGGATTAAGAACTACCAAATCACTATTAGATAGACACCACGCAAGTCCCTCCCTGCCAGCAACGCATTTCGTAACATTAGCGATTGACGAATATTCCTCATTTCCTTCATAAACTATAAATTCTACTTTACCGCCATGCCTAACAGCTATTATGTCATGATATGCAGAAGCCTGCAGATATCTGCCGGGACGTAATATCAGTAAAATTTTGTCATTAACTACGCCGACACCTGCCTGTGTAGAAATAACCGGCGTGTCACCGACAGCCCCGCATGGTATGGCAGTGCCTGTTACGGCTATAGGATCTAACTCACCCTTTTTGGACTTAATTACTATGCCGTAGCGTTCGTCAATAAAGTAGTCGTTGTGACCGCAACTTATGAGGGGTTTCAGTGTCGTAGGTATCGGGTATACACTATAAAAGCTTATAGCTAGTGCTTCACTTTTCGAATAGGCTACGCACAGCCTTTCACCGCATATTAACTTGTTAAATTTCATGCCTTCACGTTCATAAGTGTAGGCCTTAATGCCGCCCTCAAATCTATCCCAGATATATATGTCGTGAACTTCACCATTTGATGCAATAAGGCAGGCGGTTGAGTCAAAGATTCCTAGGACAGCATTTTTAACCTTAACCAATTTAGAGTTTATTGGGTTATTATAGATACAGTACCTCTTGCTGCAAATAACCATAATGGGGTTTCCAAGGTAGTTGCTATACTGTATATTAAACTCATTAGCAATATCATAGCACCTCCCGCTACTATCACATAAAGAGATGTGATGACCGGTACTTTTAAAATACAGGTAATCACCTAGATTGAGTTCTTGATTTGGGACAGCAAGTCGGCTTAGCACTGATGAACTGATGCTTGAGCTCCTATTTACTACCTTAATAATTCTTATGTTCCTTGATGTACTGCTTAACAGAACATATGGTGGGACAATGTACCTACGGTCGAATGTAAGTACGATATTTCCTTTGCAACTTCTCAGTAACCGTATTGATTTAATTTCGCTATATTCTCTTTTGTCTGTCAATATGCCTACTAGATCATGTAAGTCGATTACCTTAACTAGTTTAGGAACTTTCAAGCTAAACCACCCATTAATGAGAGAGTCAACAATGCTATTCCTGGTAACAACGTGTTTGTTAGATCGTCAAATACCACGTATGACGCATAGAAAGCGAATGAAATCGAAGCTATCACAGAGTACATATTAATTATCATGGTGTGTGTTGCGAAGGTGGAAATGGTACTTATTATATAAGGTAGCAGTACAACCATCATGATGATGACCGTATTTGTAGCGAGAAGAGATTTCACATCTCTAGTAAAGTCTAAGGTGAGTTCTCTAAGCTTCAGTATACGCTCGCGTGTTAATGAACCATTACTTATTGCCTTAGTAATTACGTAGAGTACGAATCTAGAGGTCCAAAGTTTTAACTCATTAATAGCTTCGCTGATTTTATCTAGCTTAAAGTTAGCACCTACTTTCCTGAATGTTCTCACTTTACTGCCAATTATAATCTCACTTACTAATCCGCAGGGATTAGAAGTGACCAGTGGTGCTTCAGAAACTCTTGCAAGTATCCTAGGAAGTTCCATAGCTTCAATTATACCTTCAATGTAGTGATATGTTTTAATGACGCCCCACGCAAGTAGGCATACTGACGCAATAAACTCGAGATTAATGTGATCGTAGGCAAAGAGGTCATACAGTAAAGCTATTGTGCAGACTCCTGTAATAGCACTTATAAACGTGATGGCTGCTTTTTTACTTTGAATTTTTGATGAAATCCTCGCATGAAGCGGGAGCTGCGGGGTCAGTACCATTGCTAACGGTGTAGCTAGCAATGTTAGTATGAGAGCCTTTATGACTATTTCCTCACCTACTAGTATGGAAAGAGCAGTCATTAAAGGCGGTATATATCCCAGAACTATAGCTAGCACCAACGATAGCATAGTCCTTAGCTTGATTATAGCTTGGGTTGAGGACCTCAGCTCATTGATTAATTCGTCTGTTTTGTCTTGAAGCCATTCTAGAGCAGTTCCTAGGGAAAGTGAATGTAAGTAGTCGCTTAAGCACCTAGACACGCTCCGGGATAGAATCCACCTAGAATAATACCTGATGGTGTCGCAGAGCGCCATGAACTTCCTCAGCTTAAGGAACTTAAGAGACTCTCTTGAGAGAGCTGGGAATAAATGAGGCCACTCACCAGTACTCACTAAGTCACCAATCAGTTCAGTTGCATTAGTTGTCGACATCCCCTCGCTTATTATGAAATACTTTAGTTCCTTCTCGACGCTGCTTCCTCGCTTATGTGCCTTAATGGCGAACCATATGAGAGGCCATAAAATACTAATAAATATTGAAGGTACTAAGGAATATGCAAAAGTTGATGCTTCAAAGAAAAACATACTTCCATGTTTAATTATAGACATGACAGCGTGTATAGGTATAAATGCTGATGCTAGACTACAGAAAATCAGTTTTACTAAGTAACGCTTAATGTGAGAGCCTAACAGTCTCTCCTCGCCAGCAAGCACCCTGAGGTCATTGAGTACTTTAATGTAGGGATTGCTTTCTATGTTACCTACTCTATTGCACCTCCTGAACAAGTGTGACAGGTTTCCTCACCTCCATGTACGGCCTTAATTTCTTACTCCGTTCCACAATATCGTAGCCTGACACTTCCTCACCGTAAGTGTATATGTTATGTAGGACTACATCATCTATTTCGCGATCATAAAATGGCTCATCAATGCTTACAACAGCTCTTTTTATGCCTGACTCAACAATGTAGCTGATTGTTATGAAGGCCCAGAACATTCCAATCTGCGGTGGGGTTAAATTTATTGGTGGACTCATTAATCTAGTTATAGCTTCCTCAGCTGACCCGCCGTGAAAAGTCGTTAAACCACCTAATCCCATATTAAGTGCCTGGACAAGTACTTTCGCTTCTGCGCCTCTGGTCTCCCCGATAACAAGAAACCTGTTCGCTGACGCTCTAAGAGCTGCCTTAGCAAGCACCATCTGATCTATGTCTTCATGTCTTCTCCCCCAAGGACTTACCGGAACTATATACCTAACCCAGCATGAGTTAGGCGGGATGTCTATTTCCGGTGTATCTTCAATTATAACAATTTTCCAGCACTTTGGTATTAAGTCATATAGAATTGCTCTAAGTAGTGTAGTTTTTCCTGACCCTGGCGGTCCGGCTATGACCAGTGATCCACGTTTCTTAATTACCTCCCTTACGTAGTTTATGATGGCGTCATTTATAGTTCCTAACTTCTTCAAGTCACTAAGTCTCACGTTCATGCTTGACTTTTTCTTTCTTATGACTATCTCTCCTTTCCCATCAGCAATGTCTGGAAGAACTAGATGAATTCTGTGTCCACCGTCTTCTTCCGGAAGATTAGCGTCGAGGATAGGAGAAGACTTTGTAAGTAACTTACCTGTCTTTTCTGCAAGCATATTTAGATAGCTTAGAAACTCATGCTCACTTAGTGTAATATTCGTTGCAATATAGTCAGCGCCCGGATCCAGAGTTAATATCAATTTGTGCCTTACCCAGATCGTTCCGGGACCAACTATGGAAATGTCTTCAACATACGGATCTTCAATTAATACTTGCAGCTTCTTATACTTTAATTCCTTTCTAATAGCGTAAGCAAGCGCTGTTGCTTCTTCATCACTCCTACCTAAGATTTCTTTTGCGGTTCTGATTAGGTCATAGAAATTAAGTTGCTTTGTATCAGGTAGTGATTGAATTAGCTTATCTAAGTTGCGGCGGAGTTCTTCCTGCATTTTACTACTTAGTTTTTCAGATGCAACATAGAGATAGCTGCCATCATCGTTTCTAATTATAGAAACTTCGGTTACACCAACCATATATTTATGCAATATTTCCATAACTGCACCTCATAAAATTCGAAAGATGTTATCTTTACTATGAAGTATTGTGTTTATTATTTGGAAAAAGAGGAAAATTCTTTTATGCTACATTAACTTCTA
>Ga0190363_1000244_pt1 | contig 31219 bp, 26 predicted proteins | sample 48721867_MG_FD_161272 | JGI IMG/M metagenome (GOLD analysis project Ga0190363, IMG submission 161272) | Hydrothermal vent microbial mat bacterial communities from Southern Trench, Guaymas Basin, Mexico - 4872-18-6-7_MG | ecosystem: Environmental > Aquatic > Marine > Hydrothermal vents >... | reverse complement strand
TTCTATTAAAAATGACAAATAAAATTTTAATCATCACCATTATAGGTTTGATTCTTCTGCTATCTGGCTTAACTGGCTGGAAATATTTTCATTCAAAATTTCAAGGAGAAAAAGAAATCATCTCCAGCACCGGAACCATCAAATATCTTTCCTTAGAAGGCGGATTTTACGGAATTGAAACTGAGAAAGGAGAAAAATATGTGCCCTTAAATTTGCCGGCTGAGTTTAAAAAAGATGGTTTAAAAGTTTGGTTTAAAGCCAAACCCAAAAAAGGTGCCACCATTCAGATGTGGGGCAAGCCAGTTGAGATTTTGGAGATTCAGAAAGTTGAGAAAAAGAAAGTGAAGAATCTTTCTCAAATAAAAGTGGTCATTTTGTATGAAAGAATAGGGGATGGAAAACAAATAAATAGAAGTGTTGAAGATGAGATAAAAATTTTTAAGGAAATGAATACGGATTTCATCTTTAGAGCTTTTTGGAGATGGTTTCCAATTCCAGAGAAATGTGAGGACTTGAAAGATGAAGAAAAGAGAGAATTGTGCGAACTCAAAGGCTATAGCTACTCTCATTTTGAAGAGTCTATCTCAAAAATAAAGAGTGAACTGCCTAATGTAATAATTTGCGGAGCTGTGGGGGCACAATTTCTTCGCGAAACAGAGAGAAATCCCATAACTGGAGAGATTTTTGACAAAAAAGAAACCCAAGCTATGAGATTAAATCCAGCAAAATGGGGTATTAATAAAACTCTTCCTCCAAAATTTTGCAATCATCCAGATATTACAAATCCTGATTTTCAAGAGCTATTGCTAAACTGGGCAAAAAAGCAGATTGATTGTGGCGCAGATGCAATCTGGATTGATATGCTTTTTAAACAGGCAAAAATATTGGAAGAATTGACAGGGGATGTTTATCATCCAGCAGTTAAAGAATCTTACGATGCTGCCTCAAAAATTATAGATGAAATTCATAAATACGGATATCAAAAGGGAAAGTACATATATGTTGGAACTTGGGCATATTCCGCTCTTACTTTTCCTTATTCTCCACCAAAGTTAGATTTTGTCACAGCGTCACCAACGAGTGCAGAAATAAAAAAAATGGAGCTTAATGATGAAAAATGGAACTTTATAATAAATATCACAAAAGAAAAATTGGAGAATATTCCAATTTTAGCCTTCATTGATTGGGCAGGCACCACCAACACTCCTATGGGGGTATTCAGCCAGAGATTGAGTAAAGAAGAACAAAGGAAATTCTTAGAATATGTTGATAAGTATTTCCAGAAAAAAGGAATAATCTTTGTTTATCCAGTTCATGGTGGCTTTATGGGACAGGATGCAAGGATTTTATCTTTTGGAAAGTTAAAGGTTTATGATTCTTTAGCACCAGAGTTTGAGACTTACGAGACGATAAAAGAACTTGTCCAAATCAAGAAAACAAAACTCATCTCCACCGAGGGCACTGATAATGAAAAGGATGGTTTGATTGATAACGAGGATGGAAATTTCTGGTTTAGAGAAGGGGCTATATATCAAACACATCCATACGCTTATCCTAATCATTCCTTCAAAGAGATAACTCAGCAAATACCAAAACTTGCAGATTTAGGAGTGAAAACCATTTATCTTATGCCAATTTGGGAGCATCCTAAAGGGAATAAAACAATATATTCAATCTACGATTACTTTAGAATTGATCCAGAGTGCGGAACGCCTCAAGAACTAAAAGAACTTGTGAAGACTGCACACAGATACAATATGAAAGTACTCTTTGATTTTGTTACTTGCTGTACTCCAAAAGGAAGCGTAGTATGGAACAACAGCTGGACTTTAAGGATACCTCTATCAGAATTAAAAGAAATAGCAAAGGAACTTGGTTGGAAACTTGAGTACACGACTATTAAAGGGGATAAATTCGTGTATGCAAATTGCAGACAAAGTGAGGAACAACTGCTATGTGATGTTGCAGGAATGATTATTGACAACAACACAGTTATACCCCGCCATTATCCTCGTGCAGATTGGGGTTTTGCAATAGATAGAACAAATCCAGACGTAATAGAATATTTTACAAAAGTAGCTGAATTTTATGTCAAGGAGTATAACATAGATGGCTGGAGGTTAGATGTTCCTTCGGCTAATTGGAATCCAAAATTAATCCCTAAAGATCATTCTATAACAAATATGATGAAGAATGTAAAAGGAGCTATTACTAAAATTAAGCCAGGTGCCATTCTATTAGCAGAAACCTCATTTCCTGAGGTTGAAGAGATTTGCGATTATCTCTATGGTCGTGATGTCTTAAGATGGATCCTCACAACTAAACCTACTTCAGCGGAGCTTGTAGAAAAAATCAAAGATGTAAATAATAGAGTTTATCATATACCAGATTTGGAAAAGTATGACTTATCTGTTCAACAACAAAAAGTTTCATTAGTATTGATATCCACACTTCCTGGTATTCCGATGGTTCGGGTGGGTGAGGAGATTGGAATTAGAGGGTCATCTGAGTCAGGTCCTATAAATTGGGAAGAAGGAAATTACGAACTTAGAGAATTTTACAAGAAAGTATTCAGTATCCGCAACCGCCACAACGCCCTCAAATATGGCTTGATAGAAAATGTATGGAAATCAGGAGATAATGCCTATGCATACTTAAGAAAATACGAAAACGAAAGCGTTATTGTAGTGGTAAACTTTTTGAACAAAACCGCAAAATCAACACTTGATTTATCCTTCCTTCCAAAGGGAACGGTTTTATATGATGAGTTAAACGATGAAACTTTTAATATCAATGATCCAAGTAATTTCAAAATTTCTGTTCCTGCTTATGGTGCAAGGATTTTGGTTTTGAAATAAAGCAAACGATTATGAACAAAAAAATCTTCATCACAATCGGAATTTTGGGAATATTAATTTTTCTCTCTATTTTTCTTTTTAGTTTAAAATCTCAAGGAAAGGTTATTCCTTTTGAGACAGTTTCAAAGGGAAAAAGTTTTGGACATTTAAATAAAGAAACAATTAATCCAATATATACCGTCCTAACTAACAAAAACGAGTTAGAGAGTTTTTTGAACAAATTTGGAATAAAATCTAAAGGAATTGGCACTTTTTCTGAAGATGATTTTAAAGAGTATATTTTAATCTGTGCCTATTTTGGAGCTGTTCCCACTGTAGAACTTAAAGTATTAGATAAATTTACGATCAAGAAAATCACGGCTAAAGACAAATTTGTAGAAATTCTTGTCCAATTAGGTAAATACAATCCAATTGGACCAGAAGTGGTAAGCGCTCCTTACCATATAGTAAAAGTCAAAAGGGATTATTTTAAAGAAGGAAAATATCTTTTTGTCTTCAAAGATACTGATGGCAAAGAATTAAATCGCGTTGAGGTAGAAATTAAAAAAACTTTTGGAAAAGAATCAAAAAATCTCTCTCAAATTAAAAATGTTAAAGTTGCGGTCTGGTATCAAACCATAACCGATTATAAGGCTTTTAACAGAACCATAGATGATGTCATTACACATTTAAAAGAAACAAGAACTGATTTTGTCTTTCGTGCCTTTTGGAGATGGAAAATAATTCCTGACATCCCTTGTCCAAATGATCCTGTTTGTTCCTTACCGACAATAAGCAAGCGTCCAGGAGTAAGTTATCAAGAATTGAGCGATGCTATTAAAAAAATAAAATCCGAATTACCAGATGTTATCATTTGTGGCGGAGTTCCTTTTGAGCGATTGAATCCGATAGAAAGAAATCCTATTACCGGGGAAATTTTGGATAGAGAGAAAACATGGGCTATGGCTTTAGATCCCTCAAAATGGGGAATTAATATGTCAAAAGAAGAATTTCAAGAAAATAGAGCAAAGGTTCTTGGATATTGGCATCCATCCTATCCTGGCGAACCTTACAATTGGAAAACTGCTACCGCATACTATCCGGATATCACAAATCCAGAATTTCAAGAACTGTTGTTAAGTTGGGCAAAAAAACAGATAGATTGTGGCGTAGATGCAATCTGGGTTGATCTTTTGTTTGCCCAGCCAGCTATTTTTGCAAAGATCACAAAAGATAAGAATCATCCAGCCGTGAAAGAATCCTTTAAAGCTGCCTCAAAAATCATAGACGAAATTCATGCTTATGGCTATTCAAAATACGGGAAATACATCTATGTTGGAACATGGCCGGCATTTTTACATTTCGGAACACCGGATGTGGATTTTGTTACTGCCGCTCCTGTTGCCGATGAGGTTAGATATGGGTTATTTGAGAACAAATGGAACAAATTAGCAAATATGTCAAAAGAGAAAAGAATACCTGTATTTGCTTTTATGGATGAAGTAGTGGGTTCTATAAAAACTTCGCAATGTGGAATGGCTCCTTTCACTCAAGAATTCTCTATTGAAGAAAGAAGAGAGAAATTAAAAGAATTAGATAAATATTTTCTAAATAAGGGAATTGTTTTTATCTATCCGCTCCATGGCGGTTGGATCGGTTATGATGCAAAAGTGCTTTCTTTTGGGAAGTTTAAGATTTACGATGCTTTAGCACCAGAATTTCAAACCTATGAAACCATTAAAGATTTGGCTCAAAACAAAAAACGATAGAAAATGAAACAGAAAATCAAAAAGATAATCTTATTTATTTTAATTTTATCAGTTGCTGGGTTTTTGGGTTATAAGATTTTTTGTCTTAATTATCCCTGCCCCCAATATGTCCCACCAGCTCCTGGTTTTTGCAAAGATGGTGTTCTCGTGCCACAGAAAGGCATCTGTGGTTGTCCTATGCCACCAAGATGTGAGAAAATTGATAAAAAATCAAAAACTCAAGTTAATCTCTCTCAAATTAAAAATGTTAAAATTGCGGCTTGGTATCAATATCTTACAGGGGGAAGAGTAATTGGAAGAAGTGATAAAGAAGCGATTAAGATTTTGAAAGATTTGAATGTTGATTTGGTTAGAGGATGGTGGAGATGGAAGCCTTTACCTTTTTCTCCTGATGATAAACAATTCCAGAAAGCTTTCGGGAAAGAAAATTTAGAAAAATTGGTTTTATCCGGGCAAACATGGCAGGATTATAAAAACATTGTAAAACTTTTCAAAAAAGAAATGCCAAACTCAATATTTATGGCTTCCTTCGGCTTGCAATTTATTCCCAGGGCAAAAGATAGAGATCCGATTACCGGAGAGATTATCAGCAGAGAAAAAGCCTGGGAGATGGCTTTTGATCCTCAAAAGCATGGATTTAAAATGCCAAAAGCAGAATATCAATGTATTCAAGCAAAAAAGAGGCATTGGGTAAGAAAAGATATTAAATGTAAAGAAATTTCAGAGAATTTCGTAAAAAATAATCTTTCGGTTTTTTGGGGGGATCCAACAAATAAAGATTGGCAAGATTTTGCCTTTCATATTGCTCAAAAATTAATTGATGGGGGAGCGGATGCAATATGGATTGACATGTATTTGAAGCCATCCACTAATGTTATTGCCCTGCATTGTTTGGAAGAGCAGGGGACAATAGAAAATTGCAATTTTTCTAAGGCATTGGAGGACGAAAGGGTAAGAAAAATCATAGAGGCTCAAAGAGAGTTTATTGATAGGATTCGCAAATATGGGTTATCAAAAGGAAAGTATATTTTTGTTGGCAGTTGGGGAGTTTTGGGAAGAATTGAGGCGCCTCAAGAGGGTATATTGATAAGGAATATAGTACCAAACTATGATTTTGTAGTGACAACTATTTCTCCGGAGGAGATTTACGAGAAAAAGATAAACTCTCAAAGATGGAAAAAGATCGCTAAAAAACATCGCGAAATTTTTGGGGATATTCCGATGTTTGTTTGGTTTGACACCGGCTATTATTACTCGCCAATGCACATCTTTTCTCAATATTTAACCAAAGAAGAACAAGCAGAGTTTTTAAAGCAGGCAGACAAATTCTTTGTTGATTTAAGTAAAAAAGAAAATTTAACAGTTGTTTTTGTCTATCCAATTTCAGGTCAAATGATGGGGCCCTGGAAAGAAAATGAAAGAAAAATTCTTTCTTTTCAGTGTTGCTGTGAGACATGCAAGAATAGATGCCTAATTCCAGGCGACCAGAAAGAAAAATGCGGTTTTGGAAGCTACGATGCTTTAGCCCCAGAATTTGAAACCTATGAAACCATCAAAAAATTAGCAAAAAAGAAAATTCAACCATTAATTTCTATTGAGTTTGAGTATCCTGATGTTTCTATTTTTTATGAATATAAAGGTGAAATCTGGCAGTTTAATCCAAGATCAAATTTAAGAAAGAAAATTGTTCAAGGAGGATGTCCTACACTTTCTCCAGATAAGACAAAAATTGCTTATATAAGAAGTGGGGGAATATATATTTTTGATCTTTTAACTCACAAAGAGAAACTTTTACAACAATATCCAAAAAATTTTATTTTTGGCCCTCTCAGTTGGTCACCAGATAATAAATACCTTGTTGTAGATACAGGAACTTCTCCTGTCCGTCAAAAAACTATTATTGATATTTCTAATCAAAAAGAAATTTTATCTTTTCCTACTTTAGATGATGCCTATGGGTGGATAAGTGATAATGAGATTGTTTTTACTGACTTACAAGATGTTCCAAGACTACCGCCTTATGGTGAAGGAGGCTATGGAATTGCGATTATTAATCTTAAAGGAGAAAAGAAAATCTTAAAAAAAGCTACCGATAAAGAGGATTATTCGTTTTTGGGAATTATTGATGACAAAATATATTTTTCATTAACTAAAGTTGAATCAGATGAAGGGTGGAGAGATGAAACCAAAGAAACTGTTTCTTATTGGATAATGGATAAATTCGGAAATAATTTAGTTGAAATAGAAAGAATTGAACCTTTAAAGGAAAAGATTAAAAAATTACTACCTTCTAATTATAAAGGATACTTTGTGCGAAAAGCAGTTTACTTGGATGAGAGTGAAAAATGGACAGTGTTTATTCTTGATCAAGGAAAAACCTCAGAAAGTGAAATTTTTATGATGAATTTGGATCATCCAGAATCTATTAAAAAAATTGCAAAAGGCATCTGCCCTACTTGGTGACATAAATATCATAAATATAAAAAGTGTGTTTAGAGAAAAACATATAGAAAGAAAAAGAGAGATCGCTCCTACCCAAGAGGAAAAAGAAAAGAAAAAGGAAGAAATAATAATTGTAGATGAAAAAGATATAGAAGTGGTGAGAGGAAACCCTACTCTTTTGAGGATAAAAAAAGAAAAAGCTAAAGAGTTTGGTATTAATCCAGAGAGGTATTCAAGAGAAATAACACCAGAGGAAATAAAAAAATTAGTAAATGAAACTTGCGAAAGAAATGAAAATTTAGAAAAAGAATGTCTCTTAATTTGCATAAAAGACCTTCATACAAAACTTTCTGTTTATAAAGCCTCTTTGGATCTCTTAATAGATAAAATCTCCAAAATTACTTGTTCTCAGCTTTCCTTAAAAGGAAGGGTAGTGCGTTTAGAAGGATTTGGTTTTTGTGAATTAGAAAAAGAAAATGGAAAAATAAAATTAAGAAAAATAGAACCGGTTTTACCTGGATATATTGTCTCTCCTCGAGTTTTAGAAAGAGACATTTTAGAAATTACAAGTGAGGTGACTGGGGTACCTTTGGAAAAATTAGAGAAAGATTTAAAAAAGGTATCTTATGCTCAACCTCAAGATTTTGTAGAGGTTATTTATGAAATTTCTCCTTCAAGGAAAATTTTGAGTGCTTGTGCTCATGAGAGAATGGTCATTCCTGCTTCTTTCAAACCTTCTGTAGCTTTAAAAATTTCTATCACTTCAATGGATGCTATTCATGAAATGACCCATTTGGAGTCTCTTATTTTGTTGAAAAAAAAGTACAAAAAATATACCGAAGGAGAAGCGATATTAGCAGAAATAAATGGAGCAAAAAAATTAGCTGAAAAATGGAAAGACATCTTTATAAGACAAATTGCAGATTTAGAAGCAGTTTTGATGCCAGCTACCTGGTTAGCAGAATATCTCCACAGAAACGGAGAGAAAGATACAGAAATTATCAAATTTTTACAAAAAGTTTGCCCCCAAGAAAATCTTTTAGATAGTCTCTTTGGAGAAGAATGGGACCAAGGAAAGATAAATGGACAAACATTTGAAGAAAGGAGAACTTATTTTGCCAGAGCTTATGAGATTGCAAAATTTTTTGGAGAAAATGTAAAGGTATCTAAAATTTCTGAGGAGGATTGGATGAAACTTTTAACAAAATCAAAACTGAGAAAGAAAGGAGAGTATAAAGACCTTTTAAAACATCCACTTGAGCCTGAATTTTTAGATTATTCTTTATATGAAATTGGAAAACCAAGTTTAGGAGATTTTGCTCCTCCGAGGAAAATTATATTTTTATTAAAAGAAAAATTGGACATTTTAAATGCGGAAAAAGAACTTTTAAATTCAGTCCAAAGAGAACCTGATAGGTTTTCTTCTGAAAGAGAAAAGATTTTAAAAGTTTTAAAAAAAGTGGGACTAACGATTGAAAAAAGAAAAGAAATAATAGAAAAAGAAATTAAAAATACAAAAGAGAAATTGAAAAAAGCTAAAGAAGGTAAAATGCAAGACATTCAATTTGAAGATTTATTTTGGGAGATTTAAACAATGAAAAATTTTAGAGAAAGACCAAAAATTTTACAAAAAAAAGAACAAAAAGAAATAGCAAAAGAAATAAAAGAACCTCCTTTGACATTTTCATTCCCTTTAAATAAGAGAAGGAGAGAGGCCATAGAAATGATTTATCGTCCAGAAAAAATAAAGGTGGAAAAAATTTTAGAATTGTTAGAAAGTGAAGATTTTGTAGAAAAAAGGATAGGGGTAGAGTTGGTTCCAAAAGTAAAAGAATTTTCAAGAGATTCTGCTGAAAAAACCCTCTCCATTTTAGAAAGAATGGAAAACAAAGAAGATTACTCTAATATAAGGGAGAAGATTTTTGAGGCTAAAATTAGGACTTTATTAAAGATAAATGAAGGTAAAGCTCTTTCAGTTATTGTAAACACTTTGGAAAGCTTCGGAAATTTGTATCTTAAAGGAATAGGTATTAAATTGCTTGCCGAATTTGGAGAAAGAGCTTTACCTATTCTTGAAAGTCTACCAAAAGGTTTAAAAGAGTCAGAAACAGAAGAAATTCTTTTGACAAAATTAAAAATTTTAGCTTCAAAAAAACCTAAAGAGGCAATTTCTTTGTTAAGAGAAAATATTGAATTTATAAACGACTTTTCTGAAATCCCTATCCAGTTGTTTAATTTTAAAAAAGAACTCTTACCTTTTCTGAAAGAATTAGCTGAAAGTAATTATTGGAAATTTAGATTAAATACTGCTAAAGTGATTTCTTATTTTATCTCAGAAAAAGAAGGCATTTCTTTGCTTAAAAAACTCTCCAAGGATAAAGAACCTTCAATAAGAGTAGAAATAATTAAATCTCTTTCAAATTGCCAAAATCCAGAAAAAGTTTTCCCCTTGATAGAGGAGCTAATAAAAAAAGAAAAAATTTATAGTTCTCTTTCTTTTAAGGATATAGTAAAAATTTTCTTTTTTACTTTAAAATCGGGAGAAAATGGTAAAGAATTGTTAAAAGAAATAAAAAAGAACCAAAAAAATGAAAACATTCAAAAGGCAATAGAATTAGCTTTCAAAATAAACAAACAAAGAAAATACTATTTAGCTTTGCCTAAATCCTTATATGCTACCCCATTTGCAGAGGAAATGAAAGAAACAATTTTCTCTCTTTGGAAAATAAAAGAAAAATTAGAAAGAAAATTTAAAGATGGCTTTTTGGGATTTATTATCGGAGGAAGTTTAGAAAAGGGTTATTTTGAACCAAAAAGTGATATAGATTATGTGATTGTTGGAAAAGAAAAAAGGATAGAAAAAATAGAAAATGAATTTAGAGATTCCCTTGAAAGTCTTCATTTAAAACCTTGTGATAGGTCTCATATTTCTATTTTAGAAAATGGAAAATTAAATGTAGAAGATTTGGAGAGTTATCTTTTTTCTGGCTTATTTTTTGGAGCTAAAAAGAGACTATTAGAAATTCAAAAGAAATTTTTAGAAAACATCACCGAAAAAGAGTGGGATAAAATAAGAAAAAAAATTATGAGAGAAGAGCTACGCATTTTCAAAACTGAAGAAAGATTTTTCATGAACGAAAAAGAAATAACCAAAATTTCCCAAGCTATCTCACTTTTAAAAACACCACCTTCTTTTAAAGAAACTTTAGAAATTTTAAAAGAAAAATTGAAAACAAAAAATAAAAGTCTCAATTTTTGATTAAATATGAATTATTTAATTCAGCTTGACAAACAAATTTTTCTTTTTGTTAACCATCTTCAAAACCCTGTATTAGATTTTCTTTGTCTGTTTATAAGCCAAATTACAGAAGGAGGATTAATTTGGTTAATTGTCTGTCTTTTGATTTTTATTTTTGATCAAAAAGAAAAAAAACGAAAAGTGTTTTTATTGCTCCTGGGGCTGCTTTTGGATTCTTGGTTGGTAAATGTTCCAATTAAAACTCTTCTTTTTTGCAGAGAGAGACCTTTTAAGATAATGGAAAATGTAAAAGTTATCGGAAAAATCTGGGAAAATTGTTCTTTTCCATCAGGCCATATTTCAGCTACTGTTACCGCTTTACTTTTACTTTTTTATTTGTATAAAACTCGCCAAAAGTGGTTGATTTTTTCTTCTTTTTGTTTTGTCTTATTCTTGGGTTTTGCCAGAATTTATGTAGGTATGCACTATTTTACTGATATCTTGGGTGGGATAATAATTGGAGTTTTTTCTGTCCTTTTAATCATTTTTTTAGACAAACAAGTTAAATTTTATTAAAATTTTTAAAAAGAAATTTTATGGAAAGGGAAAATATAAAAAGAATTGAGAAAAAGAAAGAAAGAGAAACAAGAATAATAGATGAAAACTTAAGAGAAGAAGTCAAAAAATTTTTTGAGAATATTCAAGAAAAAGGAAATAAAAAAATCAAAAAGAGAATTGGATATTTTTTGGAAAAATTAAAAGAAAGAGAGGTAGAGAAAGATATTTTATTTTCTCTTTTAAAATTTTTAACAGAGAAGATTTTAAAAAATCCAAATTATGAATTAGGAAGATTTACTTTAAAAGATGAAAGAGAGTTAAATATTTTTAGGAAAAAAAGTAGGTTAAATGAGAGAGAAAGAGAAAAATTAAAAAGTTTGGAGTTAAAAGAGAAATTTTTTCAAATAAGATTAAAATTAGCAAACCTCATTACAAAAAGAGATATTGAGAAGGAATACCAAGAAAAGATAGAAAGATATGAACAAATAAGCCAATATAAAGAAGAAATTGAAAGTATAAAAGGAATAGAAATAGAGATAAAAAATATTGAAGCTCAAATTAAAAGAATGACAGCGGAGAAGAATTTAAATTATTTAACTTCAGATGAAAAATTGGAGTTAAAAAAGTGGAGATCAAGATTGGAAATTACTTTGAATGAGAAAAAAGATATGTTATCTTTTTTATTAGAAAGACTCAATATGGAAAGTTTGAGAGAGGTTTTAATTGAATATTCAAAAAGACAAGCAGAAGTTAAAGAAGTAGAAAAGAAAGGGTTAGTAGGAGTAATTGAAGATGAAATTGAAAAAATAGTAAAAAACTATAAAAAAAATAATTAATTTTATGAACCGAAAAATCAAAGGAGGAATTTTAGTTATTTTAGGTTATATCCTTTCACCTCTTTCTTGGTGGAATGATTTATTTATTAATATCCCTCTGGCATATCTTTTTGCTTTGCCATTTGGCTTTTTTTTCTAAAAAACTATTTCTTCCAGCAATGATAATTGGATATTGGATAACAAACATTATTGGATTTATTTTGATGCATTATGGAGTAAAAGATGTGGTTTCTTCTTTCTTCTTGACAAATTAATTGAATGAATTGATTTTTTTTAAATAAAGTAATAAAATTTTAATAATGAAAATTGGATAGTAATTTAAAAAGGTCGAAAAATCAAAAAGAATTAATTTAAATGTAAAGTTTTTATGAAAGATAAATTAAAATTGGCTTTTTTAATAATAGTAGTCTTTTTAATAGGAATTTTTCTAGGATATTTGGCAAAAGAAAAGAGTAAAAAGTCTATTTTGCCTTCACCTTCTAAAGTTTCTGTTCCTACTCTCTCAGTTGTCTATTTACCAAGTGATCATCATTCTGCTTTATTTGTGATGGCTGAATATCCAGAGAAATTTAAAGAAAAGGGAATTTATTTGAAAAAAGTGGTTGATAAAGAAAAATATGAACTCTATTCTGATAACAAAAAAATCGCCGATATAAAAATCATTCTCGCTAAAAAGGGAGGGGCAGAAGCTATGACTTTAATGACTCAGGAACGTTCAGATATCAATTTAAATGGGGTTCCTCCAACCATATTTTTTATTGATAAAGGAACAAAAGCGAAAATAATTGCTCCTCTTCAAAGTGAAGGTTCCGCCCTAGTGGTAGCTAAAGATAATCCTGCAAATAATTGGGAAGAATTTATTTCTTGGATAAAAAACCATGAAGGAAAAGAAAAAATAGGATTTCCTTTAGTCACTTCTATCCAAAAAGTGATGTTAGAATCAGCTCTTAAGGCAAGTGGTATTACTTATTCGGAAAACCCTGTAGAAAATACAGATGTTACCATAATAGATATGAAAGGTCAGGGAACTATGCTTACATCTTTAGAAAAGAAAGAAATAGATGCAGTTATCGCTTGGCAACCTACTCCAGCAATTATGATAGAAAAAGGAGTGGGGAAGATAATTTCTTTTTCTCAGGATCTTCCTCCAGAAGGAGTATGGAAAAATCACCCCTGTTGTGTTTTAGTAGCCTCTGAAAAAGCTCTCAAAGAAAAAAGAGAAATTGTAAAAAATTTCCTTAAATTAATCTTACTTTCTACTAAACTAATCAATGAAGAGCCAGATTTAGCAGTAAAAGCTAGTAGTAAATGGCTTGGAGTGGAAGAAAAAATAGAAAAATCTTCTATACCTACTATTAAGTTCTCTAATGAGCCAACCGAAGAATGGTACAATGGGGTTTATACCTTTGTGAGAGAAATGGATAAATTGGGAAAGTTAGAAGGAAGACTGAAGGGTAAAGAAACCCAAAAAGAAATTAAAGATATTCTCTTTGATTTTAACCTCTATCAAGAGGCAAAAAAAGAACTTGGACTATAAGTTAATAAAGTTAAAAAGAGTTTTGATGTGGGCAAAAAAATTTTATATAGAGGAATTCTTCCTTTAATAGTAGTCATAATTTGGGAGATTTTTTCCATTTGGCTTAAAAAACCTGCTATTTTACCAAGAGTAGAATCTGTTTTGATAGTTTTACTTCATCCTACTCAAAAGATTCTCGGTATTGGTAGCCTTCTTGAAAACACAATTGTAAGCGTAGTCAGAGTTATTTCTGGATTTCTCTTGGCAGTTATTGTAGCCTTACCTTTAGGAATTTTGATGGGTTATTTTAAAAGAGTAAGAGAGTTTACCACTACCTTAATAGAATTGTTAAGACCAATTCCTCCTTTAGCCTGGATTCCCTTGGCTCTAGCTTGGTTTGGACTGAAGAATTTTGGAGACCTCTTGGGAATAAAAACTTATCATCCAATCTTAGAAAATCTCCAAATAGCGATGATATTCATTATTTTTATTGGTGCTTTTTTTCCAATCCTTTTAAATACTATACATGGAGTAAGGGGAGTGAAAATAATTCTTATTGAATCTGCTATTACTTTAGGGGCTAAAAATAAAGACATCCTTAAAAAAGTGATACTTCCTGGTGCCCTTCCTTCAATATTAACTGGATTAAGAATAGGATTTGGTATTGCTTGGATGTGCGTAGTAGCTGCAGAAATGCTTCCAGGAAGTAATTATGGATTGGGATATTTAATTTCTCATGCTTATGATATAGCAAGAATAGATGTAGTGATAGGAGGAATGATCATTATTGGAATAATTGGAGTTGTTGCAAATACAATTTTTGAATTTTTTGAAAGAAAAATGTTTAGATGGAGAGCTAAAAGTTATTAAAAATGAGTTATCTAAAAATCAAAAATTTAGAAAAATCCTTTGGAAATTTGAAGGTACTGGAAGGTATAAATCTTGAAGTTGAAGAAGATGAGTTTATCTGTATAGTCGGTCCTTCGGGGTGTGGAAAAACTACTCTTTTAAGATTAATAATGAATCTAGAAAAACCAGACAAAGGGGAGATTTTGATAAAAGAAAAATCTGCTGAAAAATCTCTTTCTGATTTGGGATTTGTATTTCAAGAACCAGCCCTTTTTCCTTGGAGAAGAGTAATTGAAAATGTTGAGTTTCCTTTAGAAATTAAGGGAATAAAAAAAGAAAAAAGAAGAGAAATCGCTCAAAGATATATAAAGATAGTTGGATTAGAAGGATTTGAGAAAAATTATCCTTTTGAGCTTTCTGGAGGAATGCGCCAAAGAGTAGCTTTGGCACGAGTCCTTGCTAAAAATCCAGAAGTTTTGTTAATGGATGAACCCTTCGCTTCGGTTGATGCTCAAACCAGAAATAAACTTCAAGAAGAATTGGCTAAATTATGGCAAATGACAAAAAAGACAATCATCCTTGTTACCCACAATGTAGAAGAAGCTGTTTATTTGGGAGACAAAATTGTGGTTTTGAGTAAAAGACCAGCTCATATTAAAAAAATATATCCCAATTTTTTAAAAAGACCCCGCAATAGAACCTCTCCAGAATTTGTTAAATTAAGAAGAGAAATTTTAGACACAATTGACAAATTTTAAAAAATACCCCAAAGCAATATTAGTAGAGGTTATATATCAGTACTACTTGGCAAATTAATTTTGAAGATTTGACAAAATTTTTTATTTTTTATATTTTAATAAAAATTTTTTTATGATTTTATGATTAAAGAAAATCACATAAAACTTTTTATTCCAGGCCCCACACACGTAAGAGAGGAAATTTTAAAAGAAATGGCAAAGCCAGTAATTGGGCATAGGACAAAGGAAATTTCAGAATTGTTTTCTCAAATTGTTCCTAAATTACAAAAGCTTTTGTTTACCAAAAATAAAATTGGAATTTTTACTTGTTCTTCTACAGGATTGATGGAAGCTGCAATAAGAAATTGTGTTAAAAAAAGGGTTTTAATTCCAGTTTGTGGAGCTTTTAGTGAAAGATGGGCAAAGATTGCCAAAGCTAATGGGAAAGAAGTAGAAACAATTGAAGTTGAGTGGGGAAAGGCAATTTTACCTGAGATGATAGAAGAAAAATTAAAAGAAAAAGAGTTTGATGCTTTAGCTTTAGTCCATAATGAAACTTCAACCGGAGTAGAAAATCCTTTAGAAGAAATTTCTCAAGTTTTAAAAAATCATCCCCAAATATGTTTTTTAGTTGATGCGGTAAGCTCTTTGGGAGGAGTAAAAATTGAAGTTGACAAATTAGGAATTGATGTTATTTTAGCAGGTGTTCAAAAATGTTTTGCTTTACCTCCGGGAATTGCCATTTGTTCTATATCAGAAAAGGCAATAGAAAAAGCAAAAAATGTAGAAAATAGGGGATTTTATTTTGATTTTTTACATTATTTAGAAAGATTTGAAAAAAAGAGACAAACTCCTGAAACACCTGCGGTTTCCATTTTGTTTGCTTTGAACAAGCAATTAGATTATATCTTGGAAAAAGAGGGTCTGGAAAATAGATTTTTGAGACATCAAAAGATGGCAAAAATAGTTCAGGATTGGGCAAGAGAAAAATTTGAATTGTTCGCTCAAAAAGAATATTTATCAAAAACCTTAACTTGTATTAAAAATAACAGAAATATTGACATTAATGAATTAAGAGAACAATTAAGAAAAAGAGGAAAAGAAATTTCAGATGGTTACGGAAAATTAAAAGGAAAATGTTTTAGAATTGCCCACATGGGCGATCTTCAAGTTGATGATATAAAGGAATTGTTAAACGATATTGAAGAAATTTTGAAATTATGAAAATTTTAATTTTAGATAAAATTTCAAAAGAAGGAATAGAAATTTTAAAAAAAGAAGGTATTGAGGTTGATTTAAAAATAGACTTTCCTAAAGATAGAGTAGGAGAAATCATAGATAATTATGATGGAGTAGTTATAAGAAGTAAGACAAAATTAAAAAGAGACATTTTAGAAAAAACAAAAAATTTGAAATTTATCGTTAGGGCAGGAGTGGGATTAGATAACATTGATGTAAAATGTGCCAAAGAAAAAGGAATTGAAATATTTAATACTCCAAAAGCAAGTTCGGTAGCGGTGGCTGAATTAACAATGGGACTTTTAATCTCTCTTTGTAGATTTATTCCCCAGGCTAATTTTTCATTAAAGTCAGGAAAATGGGAGAAAGAAAAATTTAAGGGGATTGAACTTTTTGGAAAAACTTTGGGAATTTTAGGATTGGGAAGAATTGGAAAGGAAGTAGCAAAAAGAGCTAAAGCTTTTGGAATGGAAATTTTAGCCTGTGATCCAAATGTAGATTATTTTGAAGGAGTAAAAATTGTGGATTTTGATACTCTATTAAAAAATTCTGATTTCATCACTTTGCATTTACCTCTAACAGAAAAGACAAAAAATTTAATCAACAAAGAGGCAATTGAAAAAATGAAAGACGGGGTTTTTATTGTAAATTGTGCCAGAGGAGGAATAATTGATGAAAAAGCACTCTTTGAAGCCCTAAAATCAAAAAAAATAGCTGGAGCTGCTTTTGATGTTTTTGAAAAAGAACCTCCAGAAAATAAAGAGTTGTTGAGTTTAGAAAATTTTATTTGTACTCCTCATATTGGAGCTTCAACAAAAGAAGCTCAAGCTAAAATTTCAAATGAAGTAGCCCAAATTATAATTGAACAAAACAAAAAATTATGTGGGTAATTTGTATTGATTTAGAAAGTGTTTTATTTCCTGAAATTTGGATAAAAGTGGCAGAAAAAACTAAAATTGAAAAATTAAGATTAACAACAAGAGAAATTCCTGATTATCAAAAATTAATGGCAAAAAGAATAGAAATTTTAAAAGCCAACAATATTAAACTTAAAGATATCCAAAAAATAATAAAGAAAATCCCTCCCTTAAAGGGAGCGAAAAATTTTCTTTCTTGGTTGAGAAAAAAATTTCAAGTTATCATCCTTACAGATAGCTTTTATGAATTTTTAACTCCTGTAATTGAAAAGTTTTCCTTTCCGACCGTTTTTTGTAATTCTCTAAAAATAGACAAAGAAGGATTTATTGAAAATTGCCAAATTAAAGAAAATTTAAAAGCCAAAACAGTAAAATATTTAAAAGAAATTGGATTTAGAGTAGTTGCTATTGGTGATTCTTACAATGATATCAAAATGTTAGAAAAAGCAGATGTTGGAATTTTATTTAATCCCTCTCAAGAGGTAGCTGAAAAATTTCCTCAATTTCCTAAGGTAAAAAATTATTCTCAATTAAAGCTAAAGTTAAACTCTCTTTTTAAATGAAAATTTTAGATGGCAAAAAATTAGCAAAGAAAATTTTAACAAAACTTAAAAAGGAGGTAGAAAATTTTAATTTGAAACTCTCTTTGGGAGTAATTCAGGTTGGAGAAAATAAAGTCTCTGAAATTTATATCAACCAAAAAAGAAAAGCTGCCAAATTTGTCAAAATAGATTTTAAATTATTTAAATTTCCAACAAAAATAGAAAAAGACAAATTAAAAAGAGAAATTACAAAAATTGTTAATTTGCCAGAAGTTTCAGGATTGATAATTCAGCTTCCTTTACCAAAAAAATTTTCTCCAGAAGAATTTTTAAATTTAATTCCTCCTCAAAAAGACATTGATGTGTTATCAGAAAAAAGCTTGGGTAGATTTTATCAAGGAAGATTAGAAATTTTACCTCCTACAGTAAATGCTATTTTAAAACTTTTGAAAAGTTGTAAAATCTCTTTAAAAGGAAAAAATGTGGTTTTGTTGGGAGCTGGAAGATTGGTGGGTCTTCCATTAACATTAGAATTGTTAAGAAAAAAGGCTACTCTTTCTATTTTGAATGAATTTACTAAAAATGTTGTTTTTTTTACTAAAAGAGCAGATATTTTAATTTCTGGTGTAGGAAAACCAAATTTGATAAAGGGAGAAATGGTAAAAAAGGGGGTAGTAGTAATTGATGCAGGAACCACAAAGGAAAAAGGGAAATTGGTTGGAGATGTAGATTTTAAAAGCGTCTCAAAAAAAGCAAGTTATATTACACCAGTGCCTGGAGGAGTAGGTCCTCTAACTGTAGCTTGTTTGATTGAAAATTTAGTAAAATTAAACAAAAAATTAAGTTCTACTTAACCAATATCAAATAGGCTACTCCTAAATAAATTCCAGTGCCAATTATATCTGCTAATGTTGTAATAAGAGGAGTGCTTGCAGTGGCAGGATCTTTTTTGAGCTTGGTAAAAATAAAAGGAAGCAAAACTCCAATAAGGCTTCCAATAATGACATTTATTATCATTGCTAAAATCACAACTTGGGCAATTAAAAAACTTCCACCTCTTACAATTCCCATTACAGAAATCCCAAGCCCCATTACAATGCTTATTGCTCCGGCAATTAATAATTCTCTTATTAAAAGATAACCCCAATCTTTTAGTTTTATTGTCCCAACAGCTAAAGCTCTTATTACTAAAGTAGCTGATTGAGAGCCGACATTTCCAGCAGTATCTACTAACACCGGCAGAAAAGTTACCAAAACTACATATTTTGCAAGCATTTTTTCAAAGTTTTGAATGATACCTCCTGTAACTAAATCCATAATTAAAAGAGTAAGAAGCCAGGTAATTCTGGCTCGAAATATTTTTTTTAAAGAGACTTCTTTCAATTTAGTTATAAATTCTAACCCAATCTCTTTTGATTCAATTCCTGAAAATTTAGTAAAATCTTCGGTTTGTTCTTCTCGCATTACATCAATAATGTCATCAACAGTAATTATTCCCAAAAGATGGTTTTCTTTGTCAGTAACTGGGAGAGCAATAAGATTATATTTTTCAAAAAGTTTTATTGCTGATTCTTGATCAGCTTCACTTTCAATAGAAACAAATTGATAGTCCATAATTGAACTTATTGGTTTTTGAGGATCAGCTAAAATTAATTTTCTAATAGGGATTTCATCTAACAAATGCCAGTCTTCATCAACTACATAAACCACATCAATAGTTTCAGCATCTTTTCCAAACTCCCGAATGTGTTCTATGGCTTTTTTAATTGTCCATTGAGGTTTGATAGCCACATAATCGGGAGTCATTAGCCTTCCCACACTGTCTTTTCTATAACCTAAAAGCTGAAGTGCTTCTTTTCTCTCTTTTGGAGATAACAAATTTATGAGTTTTCGAGTAAGCTCTGGGGGCATCTCTTCAAACAATTCTGTCCTATCATCGGGGTGCAAATTCATAATTAATAATTTCACATCCCCATTTGCCAAACTCTTGAGAATTTTTTCTTGAAGTTCACTATCTAATTCAGAAAAAACTTGAGATTGTAAATGAGGAGGAAGCATTCTCAAAATGAGCGTGCAATTTTTAACACTAAGTTCGGCAAAAAGTTCCGCAATGTCAGAATGATGCCAATTTGAAAGAGTTTCTTTCAAAGTTTTCCATTCTTTATTTTTGATTAATTTTTTGATTTCTGAAATAGTCATTTTTGTCATAATATAAAAAAACAAATAAAAGTTAATTTTCAATCTAAAATTATTTGGAGTATTTCAAAAAAATATAATATGAAAACAAAAAAGTCAATATCTCTTTGAAATTTCTTTTTGTAAAAACTTAGTCAATTTAGAAAGGGAAAGGCTAATTTGAACTGGGTATAAACTGGGGTTTTTTATTTTTTGATATTTTTCAGAAAGTTTTTTTAAATTTTCTTTCACTTTCTCTCTTGTTTGAAAAATAGAAGGAAATTTGTAAATTAATTTTCCTTGTCTTAAAATTTCTTTTAAAAGTTTTCTTCCTTTTAAATTTTCATTTGCCAAACCAATTACATCTTTTAAAAATTTTCCTTTTTTCTCTATTCTAAATACTTGTTTTATACCAGGTAAGGTCATCTTTTCTCTTTCACCAATTTTAAGTTTTGGTTGAAAGACTCCTTTTTCTTTAATGGCTACTAATTTATAACAACTATCTAAAAAAGGAGCGTCATCTGAAGTTACCAAACTTGTTCCCACTCCAAAAGCATCAATTTTTGCTTTTTTTCTCAAAATTTCCTCTATTTTATACTCATCCAGACTTCCACTAACAAAAATTTTTGTATTTTTGAAACCATTTTTATTTAAAATCTGTCTAACTTTTTTTGAAAGTTCTATTTTATTTCCAGAATCTATTCTCACTCCTTTTAAATTTTTAAAGCCCATCTCACTACACACAAAAATAGCATTTTTTGCGCCCAAAATTGTATCATAAGTATCTATCAATAAAATTGTATTTTCTCCCCAAACCTCCAACCAGCTTTTAAAAGCGATTTTTTCATTGGGAAACGCTTGGACAAAAGAATGGGCCATAGTACCAAAAATTGGAATTTTATATATTTTTCCTGCTAAAACATTTGAAGTGCCAAGACAACCTCCAATATAACTTGCTCTAGCTGCTTTTAAACCGGCGTCAATTCCTTGAGCTCTTCTGGAACCAAAATCAACTACAGGCTTTCCTTTGGCTGATTTAACTATTCTTGAAGCTTTTGTAGCAATTAAACTTTCAAAAGAAATAATATTAATCAAAATAGTTTCTAAAATTTGAGCTTCCACAATTGAAGTTTCAATTCTTATTATAGGTTCTTTAGGAAAAACCAATTCTCCTTCTTCAATTGCCCAAAGATTTCCATTAAATTTTATTTTCTCTAAAAATTTTAAAAAATCTTTTTTAAACCCTTTTTCTTTTAAAAATTCTAAGTCTTCTTTTTCAAAATGAAAATTTAACAAAAAATCAACTACATCTTTTAGTCCACAACAAATTAAATACCCCCTATTTGGGGGCAATTTTCTAAAAAATAATTCAAACACTGCCTTTTCGTTTTTACCTTTCAAAAAATAAGTTTGAGCCATTGTTAATTCATAGAGATCAACAAAAAGAGCTAAATTTTTATTAAACATATTTTGCCCCAAAGGCTTTTTCCATTAATTTAAGAGCGAAATTGTGAGATTTTTTATCTAAATATCCCAGACAATCTTTTTTAATAAAAATTTCATAACCTAATTTAAAAGCATCAAAAGTAGTAAATAAAATGCAAATATTTGTTACACAGCCAGTAAAAATCAATTTTTTTATTTCAAGTCTTTTTAAAATTTTGTCTAAATTTGTCTCAAAAAAAGCAGAATAGGTTTTCTTTTTAATTACTAAATCTCCTTTTTGAGGAGTTAACTCTTTGACAATTTCTGCTCCCCAGGTATTTTCAATACAATGTTTTGGCCAAATTTTAAATTCTTTGTCGTCTTTTTGATGCCAGTCTTGAGTAAAAACAATTTTTCTATTTTTCTCTCTTGATTTTTCAATTTCCTTTTTAATTTTAGGAATAATTTTTAAATTTTTAGGCAAAAACAAAGCACCCTTTGGATGAGAAAAATCATTTTGCATGTCCACAACAAAAAGAGCCTCTTTCTCCATTAATGCAAGATATAAAAAATTTTTCTAAAAATCAATTTATTTTAACTCAAATCAATTATTTCAATTCTACCTTAGCTCCAGCACTTTCAAATCTCTTTTTAAGCTCTTCAGCTTCTTCTTTTTTCACTCCACTTTTAATTAATTGAGCCTCCCCACCAGCTACTTTATCTACTAAATCTTTTGAATCTTTCAAACCTTTTCCAGTAACATCTCTAACAATTTTTATCACCTCAATTTTTTTCTCACCAACACTACTCAATACCACATCAAAAGCAGATTTTTCTTCTTTCTTCTCCTCTTCTTTAGCTGGTGATACTGCTGGTGCCACAACCTGTGGAACTGCTGAAACTCCAAATTTTTTCTCTAATATCTTTACCAACTCTGCCAAATCTTTCACTGACAAATTTTCAATCTTTTCTATCAAGTCTTTAAACTTTTCTGGAATTTTTATTTCTTCTTCTTTTTCTTTTGTCATGTTTTTATCTTTTTTGTTGACTCATTTCAGAAAAGATATAAACCAGACCTTTAAGATTTCCTTTTAATACTTCAACAAAATTTACCAAAGGAGCAGAAATACTTGAAAGCATTCTCATGAATATTTCTTCTTTTGAAGGTAATTTTGCTAATTCTTCCACATTTTCTGGTTTTAAAAACTCATTTTCAACTAATCCTCCTAAAATTCTCAAATTAGGAAATTTTTTGGAAAAAGAATATAAAATTTTTGCCAAAGAAATCTCATTTTCAAAAGCAAAAGCCAAACCTACTTCTCCTGCCAATTCTTTTATTTTTACATTTTTTCTCTCTCTTTTAAAAGCAATATCAATCAAAGTTTTTTTAGTAATCTTCAATTCTGAATTTGCTTTTTTTAAGGCTTTTCTTATTTCTGAAAGTTCTTTTACTTTCAATTTAGAAAAACCTATAAAGAAAACCCCTTTTTGCTTTTTAATCTTTTCTTTTAATTGGGAAATTATTTTTTCTTTTTTTTCTCTTGTTAAAGGCATAGAAAATAAAAAAATCTGCTCCGCAGATTTTAAAAATAAAAAATTTTCTCCTCAGTAGGTCTTATCCTCCTTAAAAGGAGGTGCCTACTTTCTGCGGAGATTTAAATACTTTTTAATACTCTTAAAATTGTCTCACCAAATTCTTTTGCAGCCTGAGGACCTTGTCCAGTAATAATCTTTCCATCAACCACTACTGGCTTTTTCTCATATACTGCTCCTTGTTCTTCTAAAATTTTTATGGCGCTTTTATCCATTAGAGAAGACCAAACTGTAGCTTTTTTTCCTTTCAAAACTCCTGCTTTTGCTAAAATTACTGGAGAAATACAAATAGCAGCTAAAACTTTATTTTTTTCCACGGTTTCTTTTATTAAATTATAAGAAGTTTCGTTATCTAATTCTTTTAAGGCACCTGGTCCTCCTATAAAAACAACCGCATCAAATTCTTCAGGATTAACTTTTGAAATTAAAAGGTCCACTTGGGTATCACCTCCGTCTGCGCCAATTGCCTTTCCTTCTTTTGTAGAAGCTGTTTTCACTTCTGCTCCCGCTTCTTCTAAAATTCTTTTTGGTTCAAAATATTCTCTATCTCTAAAATCTCTAAAAGCTATCACCATTACTACTTTTTTTCCTTCTAAAACTTTTTCTGGTGGCATAGTAATTTTACTTTCTTTTTTTGAAAATTTGAAATAAATTAGTCCTACTCCTATTAAAATTAAACCAATTAACCCAACTACTAATAACCTTTTCATCAATTTTTATTAAATTTTACCATTTTTCCTTTTTTTGTCAACACTTATATAACACGCCATTACTCTCTTTTTTGCCCTTTGATTTTATAGAGGCTAATGCTTTTGTCTCCCTCTTTAACCATTATCTCTTCACCAGTGGGGTTGAAAGTAAGACACCCAATGGGTTTTTCAAACTCCTTAGAAAACATCTCCCTCCCTGTTAGGTCATAGATTTTTAAAGTATAGTCTCCTTCTACAACCATTATCTTATCACCAGTAGGGCTGAAACTAGGGTAATAGATATTTTTTCTAAACTCCTTAGAAAATATTTTCTCTAAATCTTCTATTTTTTCCCAACTTACTGCTTTTTTTGTTTCAGGTTTTCCATAAAGGAGTTCAATTTGTTTTAATAATTTTGTTATCTTTTGATAATCCTCAATTGTTTCTCCTTCTTTGGTCATTCTTTTTTTAATTTCTTCAATCTTTTTTATCAATTCTAAAGCCTCATTTTCTTTTTCATTTTCAGGAGATTTTTCTTTTCTCTCTACAGGAGAAAACTTCTCAAAGGGTTTGGGCATGTTTTTTTCAATTTTAACAAAATAAAGAAAACAAAGTAATTTGAATGATTTAGACTTCTTTAACAAGGCGATAATATTTACCTCCTTCTTTTACCACTACCATTATTTTTTTCCCATCTGGACTGAATTGAAGATTTTCACAATCATCAAATTTTTCTTTCCAAGGTTTTCCATTAATAGCAACGGTGTATTTTCCTTCAACTTTTACTATAGCTGCTACCTTTTCTCCATCTGGGCTGAATTGAAGAAATGCGCAATCATCAAACCACTCTTTCCAAGGCTTGCCATCAACAGCAATAGTCCACTCTCCTCTATTTCTTACTATAGCTGCTACTTTTTTTCCATCTGGACTGAACTGAATTTCTCCACACTCATCAAACGTCTCTTTCCAAGACCTTTCATCAACAGCAACAGTCCATTTTCCTTTAATTTTTACTATAGCTGCTACTTTTTTTCCATCTGGACTGAATTGGGGAAATTCACACTCATTAAATTTATTTTTCCAAGGTTTACCATTAATAACAACAGTCCATCCTTCTTTTCCAATTTTCCCTACTACTGCTACTTTTTTTCCATCTGGACTGAATTGGAGAAATTTACACTCATCAAATCTTTCTTTCCAAAGTTTACCATTAATAGCCACAGTCCAACCTTTTCCTTCAATTTTTACTAAAGCTGCTATTTTCTTTCCATCTGGGCTGAATTGGAAATTTTTACAATCATCAAATCTCTCTTCCCAAGGTTTGCCGTTAATAGCAATGGTGTATTTTTCTCCAATTTTTACTATTACTGCTACCTTTTCCCCATCTGGACCGAACTGAAGAAATGTGCAATCATCAAACATCTCTTCCCAAGATTTACCATTAATAGCAACACTTTTTTTTCTTCCAATTTCTACTATTGCCGCTACCTTCTTTCCATCTGGGCTGAAATGAGGAGGCCAACAATCATCAAACCACTCTTTCCAAGGTTTACCGTTAACAGCAATAGTCCTTTCTTTTCCAATTCCTACTATAGCTGCTACTTTTTCTCCATCTGGGCTGAGGTGAGGAAAGCCACAAAAAGCAAACTTCTCTTCATATTCTTTTTTCCAATCTACAATAAGTTTTTTTCCTATGTTCCAATCCCAAGAAAGTCTTGGATCTTTCTCAAAAGAGAAGATGTTTTCTATTTTTTTAGCTAAGTTAGCAATTTCTAAATAGTCCTCTTTTGTTTTTTCTGGTTTATTTTTAATTTCTTCAATCTTTTTTATCAATTCTAAAGCCTCATTTTCTTTTTCATTTTCAGGAGATTTTTCTTTTCTCTCTACAGGAGAAAATTTCTCAAAAGATTTAGGCATATAAATATAAATTTCTCTGTTTATAATTGAATATTTTTAATTTTTTCTTTAATTGAGTCTGGAATGTTTGGATTGTTTAAAAGGGATCCTAATGCATCTTGAGCAGCATACTTGGCTTGTCTTAATTCTCTTTCTTTTTGTTGTCTTTCTTTTTCTTCTAATTCTTCTTTACTCATTGACGCTCGCTCCACTAAAATATCAAAAATTTCTTTTCTTGTGCATACTTTTCCCTCAAATTCAATTTTTCCGGTATCTCCTTCTAATAGCTCATTGAGATTTGCTTTCATCATTTCTTTTAATTCTTCATCAGCTAAGCGGTCAAGATAATAGAAATGGATTAACCTTTTTAATGTTTCTGTTAAATCAAGTTGTCCTGTTTTTTTGTCTCTTATTTGAATATCAATTAAGGCATCTGCCACTCTAGCCATATCATCAAGTGTTAAAGGAATTCTTTGTTGTCTTCCTTTTTCACCTTTTTTAAAGGCTTTGTTTAAATCATTATGAAAAACAGCCACAACTTTTGCTATTTCTTTACCAATTTCTGGATGATTGTAAATATCTAAAATACAACCTTCTGGTTTTTCTTCAGGTTTTTTGCCTAATTTGTAAGTGAAATAATATTCAGCAGCTAAATGCAAAGATTCTTCAGAGAGTTCTCCCATTCGCTTGAAAACCACTCCTCGAGCTAAAGCAGGATCAACTTCATTGCGGGCTAAATATTCCTCTGGAGGGTTAGTAGAAAAAACAACCCAGAATTTCGGTCCAGCTTTTACTTTTTTACCCCCATTTTCCCAAAGTTGGATTTCTTCAGCTAATTTACCTCTTTTGCCTCTTAATTTTAATAAAGCATTAATAACTTGAGGTTCAGCCAAACCTACTTCTTCAATATGAAGAATAAACCCAACGCCTCTTTTTTCATCAAAAGAAAAAGTGCCATCAGGATTGCGAATTAACCCCATTGCTTTGGGCACTGCTCCGTATTGAAAACGCCACTGAGTTTTTTCAGATAATCCAATAGATTTTGCTAATTCTTGTAATCTTGTATGAATTAATGCTAATTTTTGTTCTTGAGACCACCCCCTTTTTTCTTCTACTTCTTGGGCAATTTTTGAAAGTTCTATCTGAGCTTGAGGTGACTCTAAAAATTCATGCCATTTTCTTTTTTCCTCCTCAGTTTCTACCTTGGGCACCCATTTTGCCATTAGTTCAGAAACATCAGTTTGACCAGAGCAATAAAAATCAAGAGGTTTTACATTTCTTCCATAAAGCAGTTCAGTAAATTTATCAGCTAAAAAAGTTTTTCCAATAGCTGTGGGTCCTTCTATTAAAAGTGGCTGACGATGCTTATAAGTCATTGCCATTGTTTCCAATATCTCAAAAGATTCTCTCATAGGAATAATTTCTTTTTTAATTTCTTCAATCTCTTCACGCGAGGCTTCGGTTTCTAATTTAATAATAATTGGTCTCTCTTCGTAAGGGTTACCAATATAAACATATTTCTTTTTTTCTCCTGTTTCTGAATCAACTTCTTCTTCAAATACAATCCCTCCTAAAATTTCTCCTTCTGGACCTCTTTCTTTTATTTTTCTTTCAATTTCTTCTTCTTTTAATTCTTCTGGGGATTTAAAACGAATACCTTCAAATTTTTCTCGCATATTTTTTATTTAATACTTAATGTCGGACCAAATAAGCGATAAAAATGAGGATAGCTAATTTTATTTTCAATGAAGTTTCTTTCAGCAAAAACAATAATTCTGCAATTTTCAGGCATTTTAATTTGAACTAAATCTTTACCTTTATAATCTATTAATTGTAAAAAATTATGGTTTGCTAAATGTTTTAGTTGATTAAGAAGAAGACTTTGAATATCTTTTTTTATTTCTAAAAATATCCATTTGTTTTTTTTAAAAATATCAATGATTTTTGAGATAATATCTTCATCAAAAGTTGATTCATCATAAATAATTTTTTCAACAGGAACTATCTTTTTTATTTCATCAAAAATTTCCTCATTGTTAATTTTACTTGTTTTCTCTTTTACTATTAAACCTAAATCAAATGAAGGAAGGATAGATATTCTGTGGCTTTTTTGCAAAAGCTTTATGAAAGAATTTAATTTTTCCTTGTCCATGTTCTTATCAAATATTATACCTAATATTTTTCTGGATGTTTAATCATATCTTCTAATAAATCAGCGAAAGCCTCTGCAAAATCTTTTTGACCTTCTTTTTTTTGGTTTTCTGTTGGTTTAATGTTAGGTAAAAATAATGAAGCGGAATAATAGTCTTTTACAAATTCAGTATCCGGACCCAAACCAATTCCAACTATTTTAATATTTTTGTTTTTTACTTCTTTTAATATGTTTCGAAGACGCTTACCGTGTTTACTAGGGTTAGGTTCTCCATCGGTTAAAGTTAAAATAAAGTTATTTTTACCTTTGTTTTTTTCAATATCTTCCATAGCTACTTCTGTAGCTTCATCGGTATAAGTTGTTCCTCTTTCCGATGGTTTTAATTTTAATTCTTCAAGTTCTCCTCTTTTTTCTTTATTCAGTTTTTCATTCCATTTTTTATATTGTTTAACCTTATTGTTAAACCCAATAATTTCATATGGAATTCCTAATCTTTCCAATACCTCTGCCAAAACAACCACTCCTTTAAATGTTTCCTCAATTTTTTCTCCTTTCATTGAACCAGAAACGTCAACTAAAATAGAAAAGCGATAATCAAATTTCCGGGGCAGAGTTTTTCTTTCCCAAATTTTTTCTAAATAGCGAGGATCAGCTTCAGCCTGCATTGCTTTCTCAAGATCAATCCTTTGACCTGTTGGATAACCTTTTTGCCATTTAGGATGGCGCTCTGGTAAAAAAAACTTTTTCAAACGAAGATAGAGAGAGTTAATAATATCCGCTACTTCTTCATAAGCTTTATCATAATCAGTCATTTTTTCTCGCCTTATCTCTTCTAATCTTTTCTCTAATTTTTTCTTTTCTTCTTCAGCTTTTTTTCTTTCGTCCTCTTTTTCTTTTTTTCTTTTTTCTCTTTCCCTCCTTTCTTTATGAGTCTCTAAATTGTCTTCATTCAATTTTCCTTGAAGTTCTTCATTTAGCGCATCTTCAAAATCTTCAAGTTCTTTTTGAGCCTTTTCACGATATTCTTCTTTTTTAGATTGAGGCAATTTTTGAAAAAGTTTTTCTAACTCTTTCTTTGTTCTTTCTGAAAGCTTGTCTTCGGGATAAGGCATCTCTTTACCAAATTGAATTTGTTCTAAAGTGTTTTGAATATCTTTTAATTCCTTTTCAGCTTGCTTTTGTTTCATTTCTTGAGCCAATTTTTCAGTTTTCTTTTCTTGAAGTTGTTTTTCTAATTCCTCTTTTTCTTTACCACTTGCTTTTTTTAATTTTTCTTCCAGATCTTTTATTTCCTTATCTAATTTTTCTTGTCTTTTTTTTGCTTTTTCAATCTGTTTTTGTTTTTCTTCAATTTCTTTATTTAGTCTTTCAGCTGTTTCTCTAATTGCTTTATCAATTTGCTCTTGAAGTTCTTTTTTAACATCCTCTGGTAGTTCATTAAATGGACTAAGTTGATCTTTTAATTGTTCAATTTCTTCTTGAAGTTCTTCTTGTTTTTTTGCATCACCTCTTGCTTTAGCTTTTTCCATTTCTTTTTTCTTTTGTTCTAATTCTTTTTGTATTTTTCTGAAATTCTTTATCATCTGACGATTTTGTTCAGTTTTTAAGTCCATTTCTACTAATTTTTTCACTTCTGGCCAGATATCTTCATGGTAAATTTCAAAACACTCTTGGGCTTTTTTTATCACCTCTTTTTCTGTTAAACTTTTCTCAGTTGAAGGAAAATTTTGTTGATATTTGGTAGCATATTTTTGAACCCGTTGAAGAAATTTTTTAATTTCTGGTTTTAATTCTTTGCTGTACTTTCCTGTATGCCAAAAACGCACCAATTCCGAAGCTGCTTCAGCATACCGAGGATATCTTCCTAACTTTGAAATAATCAAATCAACCTCTGGAGCAATGAATACTGCATTTTCCTTTGAAAGATCTTCATCCCATTTTTCTTTATTTAATTCTCTAAGACCTGGAAATTTCTGAGAATCCCAATTATCAACCCGAGGGTCTTCAAGACCAATATTCTGAAACGAAGAAAATCCTATATATTCTGGTGTATAAAACTTTTCTATTTGTTCTTCAGACAAACCAATTTCATGAAGCCCCCGGGTAATTGCTCTATGAGCACCTTCGTGTGCTGCTACTCTTTTTGCTTTTTTTGGATTTTCTTTTACCCATAAAGGATTTATGGTTATTTCTTTTTTTTTCTTGTCAAAAAAAGCGGTATAAAAAATTTTTTCTTTCTTTCCTGTTAGTGGGTTATATTCTTCAAGAAAAAGTGGTCCTTGTTTTACCTTCATTCCAAAATCGCCACCAACTCTTTTAGCAATAATCTCTAAAGCTTTCCATTCTTTTTCAGGAATTTCTATTTTTTCAATTTCTTCTTCTGATTTTTCTTTTTTGGGAAAGAATTGTTCTGTTCTTAATTTCTCCATGATTTTTTTAATTTTAACAAATTTTTTTGCTAAAATTAAAAAACATGCCCAAATCTTTTGAGAAGTTTTCTTTTGAAAGAAGAGAAGAAACTCAAGAGAAAACAAAAGAAAATGAAAAAGAAAATGAGGCTTTAGAATTGATAAAAAAGATTGAAGAAATTAAAAATAAACCAGAAAAAACAAAAGAGGACTATTTAGAAATTGCTAACTTAGCTAAAAAAATAGAAAACATCTTCTCTTTTGAGAAAGATCCAAGACTTTCTTGGGATTGGAACATAGGAAAAAAACTTATTGTAGATTGGAAAAAAGAATATGAGGAAAGATTTGATAAATGCTGGCCTCCTGAGTTTAGTCCAGATGGAGAAAAGGTAGCAGTTCCAGTAAAAATTGGAGAAAAATGGACTATTGCTGTTAACGGTAAACCTTGGGAGGAAAGATTTGATAGTTGTTGGTCTCCCCAATTTAGTCCAGATGGAGAAAAGGTAGCAGCTATAATAGAAATTGGAAAGAAAAAAACTATTGCTGTTAATGGTAAACCTTGGAAAGAGATGTTCGATGGTTGTACTTGGTCTCCTCAATTCAGTCCAGATGGAGAAAAGGTAGCAGTTCCAGTAAAAATCGGAGAAAAATGGACTATTGCTATTAATGGTAAACCTTGGGAGGAAAGATTTGATAGTTGTTGGTTTCCCCGATTTAGTCCAAATGGAGAAAAGGTAGCGACTGAAGTACAAATTAAAGGAAAAGGATACACTATTGCTGTTAACGGTAAATATTGGAAAAACTGGTTTAATGAGTGTGGAGAACCCCGATTTAGTCCAGATGGAGAAAAGGTAGCAGCTTCGGTAAAAATCGGAGCAAAATGGACTGTCGCTGTTAATGGAAAGATTTGGGAGGAATGGTTTGATTATTGCGAAGAACCTACTCAATTCAGTCCAGATGGAGAAAAGGTAGCAGTTATAGTAGAAATTGGAAGAAAAAAGACTGTTGCTGTTAATGGCAAACCTTGGAAGGAGAAGTTTGATTATTGTGGAGGACCCTCTCAATTCAGTCCAGATGGAAAGAAGGTAGCAGTTATAGTAGAAATTGAAGGAAAAAAGACCGTTGCTATTAATGGCAAACCTTGGAAGGAAAGATTTGATGATTGTAAAAATCTTCAATTCAGTCCAGATGGGAAAAAAATAATGGTAGTGGTAAAAGAAGGAGATAAATATTATCGCCTTGTTAAAGAAGTCTAAATCATTCAAATTACTTTGTTTTCTTTTTTTTGTTAAAATTGAAAAAATATGCCTAAATCTTTTGAGAAATTTTCTCCTGTAGAGAGAAAAGAAAAATCTCCTGAAAATGAAAAAGAAAATGAGGCTTTAGAATTGATAAAAAAGA
>Ga0190363_1000242_pt1 | contig 31349 bp, 34 predicted proteins | sample 48721867_MG_FD_161272 | JGI IMG/M metagenome (GOLD analysis project Ga0190363, IMG submission 161272) | Hydrothermal vent microbial mat bacterial communities from Southern Trench, Guaymas Basin, Mexico - 4872-18-6-7_MG | ecosystem: Environmental > Aquatic > Marine > Hydrothermal vents >... | reverse complement strand
AACGCTACAGTTATTCCTAAAATTATAACTAGCAATCTTAACCCTCCCGTAAATTGTACTAGATTTAAAAAGCAGAGAGGCTAGTGAAACTAACTGCGGGTATAAAGGAAACTTTTAAACTCTCACACGATTAATACTGTTTAGGCGGTGCCGGGGTAGCTCAGCTAGGTAGAGCGCCGGGCTGTTAACTGGTGGGAGGTTCGAGTCCTCCGCTGGGTAGATACCCGGTGGTCGGAGGTTCGAGTCCTCCCCCCGGCGCCAAAACTTTTCTTCCCTTACTCTATTAGCTTATGTCTTCGTAACCTATTTCTCATCATACCTATTTCTTCCTGCGGGAAGTATTGTAATAATTTGTTGGTTTTCCTCCTATCAAGTTTCAAATAGCCTTCTCTAATTAGCTGGCTTATTCTTTCCAAATCTTGATCGTCTATTTCTCTCCCTATTCTGGATTTCAAAACAACATATGCTTCAAGCGAAATATAATTGAGTTTATGGTCTCCGATCTTTATGCTTCTAATTTCTTCCTCCAGTATTTCGAGCGGTACGTAGAAGTCGTGGATGTTCTCGTAGAAATCTACGAAGACTTCACCTACTTCCTTGGGAATAACTATTCTAGGTGTTCCATAATCCGTATAAGCATAATCCCACCCCATCATTAAAGCCATGTTTTTAAATATGTCCTCTTCCAGAAACGGACTCCTATTCGTAACGAAGAAGTCTATATCTTCATTTTCCTTGAAGAAACCGCCTAGTTCAAGAGAAACAACGGTACTGCCTATAACTACAGCTTCAATATCGTTTTCCCTAAGTAAAGGCAGGATTTCACCAAGTATCTCCTTAAGCTCGTCAAACAAAGACATAAACACAACACCTAAACCCTAATCTAAAGGGTTAAATAATGAATTCAACTATTTAGAGTTAACGCATCAAAAACATACCCCTACATAACATTTTTAACCAGAAAAATAGCTTATTCAAAATTGGAGCCGGGGTGCCCGAGCGGCCTAGGGGACGGGCTGCAGTGGTCTAGGTTAAAATCCCGCCCACCGAAGAAACCCGTTTTACCCGGGTTCAAATCCCGGCCCCGGCTCCACCTCTACATGTTCGAACCTTATTCAAAACAAATTAGAATACACGGTATTTCCCAAACTTTCTAAGAAGCTTCTTTGCAAAACTCCTACTCTTAACCCTCACAATAATAACATCCCCCTCCTCTTCAACAATAATCCCCTTATTATAACATAGCTTGGTTAAATACTCTTCAACATCGTTCTTAAACACTAATACGTAGTAGCCTTGAGGATCCGGGGGACCTATGTCAGCCATAAGTAATCACCCTTAAATATCTCATAGAAACTTTCATAGTAATGTTTAGGTACTTCCGCAACCTTTATACGAACCCTTGAATCAACTACAGTACTGAGGGCCCGTAGCTCAGTCAGGGAGAGCGGCGGACACCCGCTCCGCCCACTCTCCCTCCTTTTATCAATAATATGGCGAGTAAGTATATATGAAAGAAACACTATACGTTGACATTATAGCCTACTTTCTTGGAGATGGAACCTTAGAACGTAATTCTAAGAAGCCATATTTTTTCCTCAAAATATTTAAAACCACTTTTGCTTTACATGTTCAAAATTAAAACCATATTTCCCGAGACTATACTAAGTATAAGAAAGTATACTAAGAAGTCAAGGAGAAATCGTGAGCGTCAACATGAATACAGGCTTTACATAGAGTAAGCAAACACTAAATTTACACATATACTTTTGCAATACTACAACTTCTTACAAGCAGGCACATTAGATATTCAAGTATTAAACCCTATTCTGAATTCAACACTTCATGTTAGCTTATTTCTCAAGGGATTCTTTGATGCGGAGGGAGGACTTTACTGGAGAAAAGGACATGGATTAGAAATTAAGTTTTCAACAACACATAAGAGCTTAAAAGAAGCAACTATATATTCATTGGAAAAATTAAACATAAAATACAGCATCTACATAGATAAAAGATTTGACAGAAAACATGAGAAACCATGTTATTACGTAAGGGTTTTTGGAGATAATGCTCGAAAACTTATCGTGTTAACACATCCTTACAAACTCTTCGTAAAAGAATATATTCTAAAACATGTTGACTCATATTATAGAGAAAAACTTATGAATCTCCTAAAAAGAAGTAAACGAGTAGTGGGCGGAGCGGGTGGTCGAGGCTCCAGACCCGTAACGTACGGGTCTGCTGACCTTTAAGGGATGACTTAGGTCTGGAGCTGGGAGAGACCCGTAGGTCGGGGGTTCAAATCCCCCCGGGCCCACCACATCAACATGGCCCGGGCTCCTAAACAAACCTACCTTCTCAACACCATTAAATCGTATGAGAAATAAGTACGGATGAGAAATGGGAGGTTTTTTCAAGATAGTGCCATTATTTTATAACTTTTTCGCACCTTTCTTCTTAGGTCTAAGGTTTTTACTTTTACATCTTCTACACTTAGTTGCTCCAGGAGGATTTCTTGCACCACACCTCCTACAGATCCATACATCTAAGAGTCTTGCGGCAGCAATCCTGTATTTTACAGGATCTGTTACTGGCATTTAAAGCACTCCTCACATTAAACCTAAGCCTACATATTCTAGGCACACTATAGCTCTAGGCAAAAATTTAAGCTTTATGCTAACCGAAAGAAAGAAATAGGAGGGATAATAATTTCTTTGAAGAAACAATAAGGATAGTGTTTCAAAAGGAATTAAACGCTAACATCGTCATCGCTTTGAGGTGGTGCTAGTACGAAACTACCAATGTGCACTGTTTGTGTTAAAAGCGGAATACTCTGCCCTAGATGCCAATCCCTAGTAGACCGTGGAGAATATGACGAAGTAGATATAGAAGTTCAGAAAGCCTTATTGGAGCTGGAAGAGAAAACTCATTGGCCACAACTTAAAGACCTAATCTACCATAAGAGCTATAAAACAGACAACCTATACGTAGTCATTGTTTCAGGAAGCCTTCTCCCACCATACTTCGTAGCTAAATTTGCAAGGAAATTATCCGAGAAACTGAAGGGTAAGGTTAGAATTGTTGAAAAAACAAGTAGTCTAAAGAAAATGGCAGCACAACTACTAATACCAGCGAATGTACTGGGGGTAAATATATTATGGCTTCCAGATGGGTCATGGCAAAGCATAGTGAGAGTTTCCAAGAAAGATACAAGACTCTTACCAGCTAAGAAAGAGGATTTAGAAGAAATACTGACAAAACTTAGCGAAATGGTTGTTAAAATAAGGTTTGAATAAAAACAAAATTCACTCTCCTCTCCATCTAAATAGAGTGATTAACCATGGAAACAACATATAAGAAAAACTTTGCAAAAGACGTTAAACCCGAACTTGACGGGAAAAAAGTTATTTTAGCAGGATGGGTTCACATAAAAAGAGATCTAGGAGGCAAAAAATTCCTAATACTTAGAGACAAAACGGGAACAGCTCAACTCATATTTACAAAAGGAAAAACCTCTGAAGAACTAATAGAAACATTCTACAAGCTAACAAGAGAAAGCGTAATAAGAGTTGTAGGTGTAGTTAGGGCTTCACCTAAAGCGCCGGGTGGAGCAGAAGTTGAACCTTTAGAAATAGAAATTCTAAATCTTGCTAAAACACCTTTACCATTAGATGTTACGGGTAAGGTTCCAGCTGATTTAGATACAAGACTTAACAACAGAGTTCTCGACTTAAGAAGAAAGGAAAACCAAGCAATATTTAGAATACAAGACACGGTTCTACAAGCAATAAGAGAGAAACTTAGAGAACTAGGATTCATTGAGGTAATTACCCCAAAGATAATAGCTACTGCGACTGAAGGAGGAGCACAACTATTCCCGGTAATATATTTCGGAAAAGAGGCGTTTTTAGCGCAAAGTCCACAGCTATATAAAGAATTACTTGCAGGAGCTTTCGAAAGAGTTTTCGAAATAGGACCAGCCTATAGAGCTGAAGAATCTGATACACCATATCACCTATCAGAATTCGTATCTGTCGATATAGAAGCTGCATTCATGAACTACCATGACGTTATGAGGGTTCTAGAAGAGGTAGTAGATCATGTTCTAAGAAAAGTTATGAAGGAAAACCTTGAAGACCTAAAAATACTGAAGTATGAGGACAGGTTTCCGAAAATAAAAAGACCTGTAAAGAAAATAACGTATGATGAAGCAATAGATTTACTTCAAGAACATGGATATCCAATAGAGCGAGGCGAAGACTTAGACACTCCTTCACAGAGAAAGCTAGGAGAGATTATCGGAGAAGACTTTTACTTCATAATAGATTGGCCCACGGATTCAAGACCATTCTATACAATGCCTAAAAAGGAGAATCCGGAAAGAACAGAATCGTTCGACTTAGTTTACAGCTGGCTAGAAATAGCATCGGGAAGCACAAGAATTCACAAAAGAGACCTATTAGAGAAACAACTTAGAAAACAAGGACTAAATCCTGCCAATTTTGAATACTTCCTAAAATGGTTTGATTGGGGTATGCCCCCGCATGCAGGATGGGCGATAGGCTTAGGCAGATTTATGCTTATTCTAACAGGCGCCAAAAACATTAGAGAAGTAGTACTGTTTCCAAGAGATAAGAAGAGACTAACACCCTAAACCACATGTTCATTCTTCATTACCTCTCTAAGAAATACTGTAGCGTACATTCCCTTCTCTAAGCAGAAATACAGATGTAAGCACTTCTCTGAGCAAGCATAGGATAAGTTATGGATAATCATGGGGGACTTTCTAAACCCGCCTTTAACAGCAATATTTAGCTCTTTAATTTTAAACATTGATAATTCTACGTTCTTGCTTTCTAAAACACTTCTGAGAATATCGTAAGCCTCGCCCCTTCCCAGCTTCGACATGTAACCAACTAGTGGGAGCAGTATTTTCTCCTTAAAACCTATTTTTCTTTCTCTTAGCATTCTTTCGAAAAACCCGTTTCTAACTACAATGTCGCCTTCAATAGCAGTATTAGGTTTAATACCTTTCTCTAGTCTTAGGTTAACGTATTCGTTAAACAAGTATGCTTGAAAAGCTTCAACATAAAACTTTAAAACATGCTTAGGTAGTGCAAGTAGTGCTTCAACATAGCTTCTACCTTCAATAAGTTTTTTAAGGACAACACGTTCATAAACGAACTTCCTAGGAAAGAGCCTAAGCGCCCTTTTAGGGTCAAGTGTTTCGGAAAATACCTTTCTAGCTTCGTAAATTCGAGGATCCTCTTTAGGATAAGGATTTCCGATAAGTTCTAAAACGGCGCCAAACCAGTCTCTTCTAACTATTTTCTCACCAACCCTATGTGTATTTGGCCTAATAGTTCCAAATCTTTGATGACCAAAGTAGGGGTAAAGCCCACCTATGGAACATATCTCGCTAAGTATTCCTTCAAAAACACTGTAACATTCATTATCCGTGTTAACATCAACATCTCTTATTTTGATTAGAAAGCAATTACCCCAATTTTCACCTTTAACAATACGTTTACTACAGCATTTGAAAAAGTATAGTTTAATAGAATTATCTATGCTTAAAACGCATGGTAAAGTCTTAGGACCTTTTAAACTTATGAACTGATATGTTAACGCATTAGCGTCCTTAAGTCCTGCGAACCCTATATCATAAGCTTTAATATTTAGTCTTCTACTAATTCTTCTAATGGCTTCTAAGGAATTTACTCCTTTTTTCTCAAGAACGTAAATGTAATATTTATCGCATGATACGTTTCCCTCACATACTCTTTTAGGGGACGCCTTGAACCCTCGGAGAACTTCTTCAACAATGAAATCATCATATTTAAGCCTGGTTCTACCTCCTAAACCGCGAGTTTCTGTTTGATAATATTTTAAACCTATAATTTCCTCCGTTTCAGGAGGCTTGATCATACGTAAACAACCTAGAGGAGCTTTAGCTTGCCAGTTACTTTATCTATTTTTGAGGAATAATCTGGTCCTATTCCAACACATGTTATTGTCCCAGGTTCTAGCTGTGTTAATCCAGCATCTCTTATCAATACAGCGACAAGTCCTTCTCTAAGAGCCTCCTCGTATATTTCAAGTAACTCGTTTAAGCTGAAAACTTTAAGAACAACCTTCTTTTGCCCTTGACTAAGCCATTTCTTTGCAACTTCAGGTTTCTCATTGAGAACCCTAAAGAAACCTTCAACAGCAGCATGTGCAACTTGTATTGCAAGTTTCCCCTTACCCATTTTTAAATCTGTTCTCACTACGATGACCTGTTTTACATCAGAAACCTTCATTTTCCTTCTTACCTCCTCAACATTACTTCTCTTCCTAACTTATTCCTTTACACAACGTCAAACTTAAATAATACAGACCGTGTTTAAGCACAAGTAGTAACCGTAGTGGTGAAAGATTTGGCCTCAACTACAAGGTTGAAAATTAGTGCTGTAGGTATAACAACACCGATATGCTCAAGCTGTAAAAGATCTATCCCACCTACAGAGAAAGCAGTAAAATTCACATGCCCTAACTGCGGAATGGTGACTATCTGGAGATGCTATAGATGTAGAAAGCTTTCAGTGCCTTACAAATGCGTTAATTGTGGTTTTGAAGGTCCTTAAGGAGGTTGTTCGGGAAATGGCTAAGTTAGCTGTAGTAGTGAAGGTATTGCCTAAAGATATTAACGTTAACTTAGATGAGCTAATGAGTAAAATTAAAGAGAAATTACCTGAAAAATATGAGCTAAAAGACTATAGAAAAGAACCCATAGCTTTCGGACTTCAAGCATTACTAATAAGTGTGATAATGCCCGAAAACGTTGAGGGAGGAACGGAAGAGCTGGAAAAAATAATAGCTGAGGTTTCAGGAGTCGGAGAGGTAAGTGTTGAATACGTTAGCAGAATTTCTTAAACCTTTTCTACACTTATTACACTCACTATTTAGACAGCTAGAAGCGTGAGACCAATCATTTAAAAACTCCCAATTCTAAGAGACATTAAAAGGGAGCAGTGTACATTCTAAATCAGAAAAAAATTAGGTGGTTCTTAAGCATGGCGGTTAACGAGAGAAGAGAGGAAGAGAGAAAAGAAGTAGTTTTGAAGGTCATGGAGGCTAAACAGAAAGATGTTGGTAGGGGAAAAGTTAGAATTGATATTAATGTTATGAAAAAACTCGGTATTGGTCCTGGGGATATTGTTGAAATTGAAGGTAGAAGGAAAACAGCGGCAATAGCATGGCCATCCTACGCCGAAGACCAAGGACTAAACATTATAAGAATGGACGGCCTCATAAGGAAAAACGCCGGAGTAAGCATAGGAGACAAAGTAATAGTGAGGAAAGCAAAAGCAAGACCAGCAACAATGGTTAAACTAGCACCTTCATCATTCAGCATAACAGCTGACGCGGGATTCGCAAGCTACGTTAAAAGAAGACTCATAGACTACCCGCTAGTTGAAGGAGACACTATTCTCATACCCGTACTTGGACAAGCAATACCATTTACTGTCGTGGCAACGAAACCCTACGGAGTAGTAATAGTAACACCAGACACGAACGTTATAATCTTAGAGAAACCTGCCGAACAAGCAAGAGTCCCTAGAGTGACTTACGAAGATATAGGAGGACTGAAGCATGTTATAGAGAAAATAAGAGAACTCGTAGAACTTCCACTTAAGCATCCAGAACTTTTCAGAAGACTCGGAATAGAGCCTCCTAAGGGTGTTCTTCTCTATGGACCTCCGGGTACAGGTAAAACATTGCTTGCAAAAGCAGTAGCTAATGAAACAGATGCTTACTTTATCGCTATTAATGGCCCTGAAATTATGAGTAAATTCTACGGAGAAAGCGAACAAAGACTAAGAGAAATTTTCGAAGAAGCTAAGAAGCACGCACCAGCAATAATATTCATAGATGAAATAGATGCGATAGCGCCTAAGAGAGACGAAGTAGTAGGTGAGGTTGAGAGAAGAGTTGTTGCACAATTGCTAGCTCTAATGGATGGGTTAGAGTCAAGAGGGGATGTAATAGTTATTGCAGCAACAAATAGGCCTCAAGCTCTCGACCCAGCGCTTAGGAGGCCAGGAAGATTCGATAGAGAAATAGAGGTTCCATTGCCCGATAAGCAGGGCAGATACGAAATACTACAAATACACACTAGGAACATGCCGCTAGCCAAAGATGTCGACCTCAAAAAGCTTGCAGAAATGACCCATGGATATACAGGAGCAGACTTAGCGGCACTATGTAGGGAAGCAGCAATGAACGCTTTAAGAAGATATTTACCGCAAATAGACTTAACAATGGATCGAATACCTCCGGAAGTACTTGAGAAAATGGAAGTTAGAATGGAAGATTTCCTAAACGCCTATAAGGAAATTGTTCCCTCAGGTCTAAGAGAAGTTTATGTTGAGGTTCCAGAAGTAAAATGGGATGATATAGGGGATCTTGAGGAGGTGAAACAACAACTAAGGGAAGCTGTTGAATGGCCTCTAAAATATCCGGAGTCGTTTAGAAGACTAGGAATTAAGCCACCTAAAGGAATTCTCCTATTTGGACCACCGGGTTGTGGTAAAACGCTGGTAGCTAAAGCAGTAGCTACTGAAAGCGGTGCAAACTTTATCTCAATTAAGGGTCCGGAGGTTCTTAGTAAGTGGGTTGGTGAATCGGAAAGAGCGATCAGAGAAACGTTTAGAAGAGCTAGGCAAGCAGCACCATGCATAATATTCTTTGACGAAATAGACGCAATAGCGCCCATGAGAGGAATAGGTTTAGGAGATAGCCACGTTACTGAAAGAGTGGTTAGTCAGCTTCTCACCGAAATGGACGGTATTGAGAAGTTAGAGAATGTTGTTGTTATCGCTGCTACGAATAGACCTGACATACTAGACCCAGCACTACTAAGACCAGGAAGATTCGACAAACTAATTTACGTACCCCCACCAGACATTAAGGGCAGATACGAAATTTTCAAGGTTCACACTAGGAATATGCCTTTAGCGGAAGACGTAGACTTATGGAGGCTCGCTGAGCTAACTGAGGGATATACTGGAGCAGATATTGAAGCAGTATGTAGAGAAGCAGCTCTAATGGCTCTTAGAGAGGACATAAACGCTAAAAATGTAAAAATGAAGCACTTCCTTGAAGCATTGAAGATTATTAGACCATCGATAACTGAGGACATGGTTAAAATGTATAAGGCTTGGATGGATAGAGCAAGACAAGTACTTCCACGTGGAAAAGCTCAATTAAGCACATTCGTTTAAAATACGAAAACCTTTTAATACAATTTTCAATAAACATTGTTTAGATGTAAGATTTAGTTCTTAGAACATTAGTTGGCTAAACACTGTCTAAACCTTTAATAGTGTTATATGAGATGAATCGGGAATGCCTATATGGAATCCAGAGCCCTTAGTTAACATAGTCTTAGCGTTATTGAAGGTTTCGAGAGATGGAAAGTTAAGAGAGGACGAAATACTTAGGATGCTAAAATACACTTATTCTGAAATATCTAGGAAAGAACTCCTTAAAACACTTATGCTATTAGAAATTAGGGGGCTCATTAAGGTTGTGATGGCTAAAGAGGACTTGTTAGTAGCTGAATTAGTAAAGGAAGATTGAAACGCCATATTTAGGTAAAGAGATAAAAGAGTGAAAGCTCCCTACAATACCTATGGGAGAGAGGTAGTGGGTGTAAATCTTAAAGAACTTATACCTGACCAAGCAAGGAAAACTATTGAGCTCATCGAATTAAAAGGTAAAGTCGTAAGCATAGACGGCTACAATGCGTTATACCAATTCTTAACCGCAATAAGACAGCCCGATGGAACACCATTGAGAGATAGTAAGGGAAGAATAACTAGCCACTTAAGCGGACTATTTTATAGAACAATAAATCTTTTAGAACATGGTATTAAACCTGTATATGTTTTCGACGGTAAACCCCCGGAACTTAAAGCTATGGAAATTGCTAGAAGGAAGAAAATCAAGGAGGAGGCGGTTAAAAAGTATGAAGAAGCATTGGCTAAAGGCGATTTAGAAGCTGCAAAAAGATATGCTCAAATGGCCTCTAAACTAACAGAGGACATGGTAGATGCAGCTAAGAAACTACTTACAGCAATGGGCATTCCATGGGTCCAAGCCCCCGCTGAAGGTGAAGCACAAGCTGCACATATGGCTGCTAAGGGAGATGTTTGGGCAACTGGAAGCCAAGACTACGACTCACTACTTTTCGGAGCTCCTAGGCTTGTAAGAAACCTAACAATAACTGGTAAGAGGAAGCTTCCAAGAAAAGACGTTTACGTAGAGATAAAGCCTGAGGTGATAATTTTAGACGAACTATTAAAGACTCTAGGAATAACTAGGGAGCAACTAATAGACATAGCTATCCTCTTAGGTACAGACTATAATCCTGAAGGAGTTAAGGGTATAGGTCCGAAGACAGCACTAAGATACATTAAAACATATGGTTCCCTTGAAAAAGTGCTTAAAGTAGTTAAAGCCGAGTTCCCAGTAGACCCATTAAAGATAAAGGAGTATTTCCTTAACCCTCCCGTAACAGACAATTACAAAATAGAATGGAAAGAACCTAACAAAGAAGAGGTAATCAAAATACTAGTTTACGAGTACGACTTCTCCGAAACGCGCGTTAAGAACGCGCTCAATAGATTAGAGAAAGCATATAGAGAGCACGTAAAGACGAAGCAGCTAGGATTAGATATGTGGTTTAGATAGCGGAACTATTGGTTTTCGCTCCAACCATACTCGCCAACAAGAGGGACGAAAACGCATGGCGTTACAGTTTCTCTCATAAATTCCTTAGGACCCTTCTTTTCAATAACGTACAAGTGCTGTAGATATCTTGAACCAACAGGTATCACTAACTTTCCTCCTACCTTAAGTTGTTCGAGAAGAGTCTCAGGAGGCTTAGGGGCGGCAGCAGTCACAATTATCCTGTCGTAAGGTGCTTTTTCAGGGTAACCTAATGTGCCATCACCAACTATTACTGTAACTCTATCGGAATACCCTGTTTTTTCAAGGTTCTTTTTTGCGAATTCTGCGAGTTCAGGAATTCTCTCTATCGTGTATACATGACCCTTTATTGGAGACTCTTCCGGAGCAACAACTTCCGCAATTACTGCCGCATGATATCCCGAACCTGTGCCTATCTCTAAAACATTATGACCAATGTCTAAGTCAGCTACTTCGCACATAAGCGCGACCATATGAGGAGCACTAATTGTCTGGCCTTTAAGTATTGGAAGAGGCGAATCAACGTATGCATATTTCCTATATTCGGAGAGAACGAATTCTTCCCTAGGAACCTTAAGCATAGCTTTCTTTACTTTCTCAGAACGTATTACTCCCTCAAGCTCAAGTTGCCTTATAAGCTTCCTTCTCTCGCTAGCGAAATCTATTTCGTCAAACAAAATCTGACTCCCTAAAATACCTTATTACAACATTAACTCTTATATTTATCACGTAACATCCTTAACTTAACACGGTGTTTGCAATGAAGATTGCCATGGAAAGAATAGTTGCTTACGGGCACCCTAACGTTAAAGCAACCCATAGAACAACTTTCGAAATAACCAAGGAGTCATGGCTAACACCTAGAGGGGACTGTATAATAGGTGTAAATGCCTCGAAATCCCCTAGGGAATTCAGTAAAGAACTAAAGGATCTTCTCAAGAAAGACAACACCTTAGTCATAGTGGTTTTACTAACAGAAAACAGCTACGACTACGCACTAGGCTATGGTTCATCAAAACTCACATTAACTGATGATACGAGAAGCATTTTTAGAAAAAGCAACTTCACTTCACCAAACACTGTAGCTATATTAATGAATAAAGCCGCTAAAGACTTGAGAAAAGACCTTATAGAAGATTTAAAGAGAGGATCAAGACTTGACGTAATAATTTTAGCATTAAACCCTTACATGATGTAAGCGTCAATAACATAAAGTTTCTTTGTAGGTGAAACTTCAAGAACCCTTCTTACACCTAATATTTTAACTATTCTCCTACCATACCTTACGACTTCGCTTATAAGCTCATGCAGAGGCTCGGTTGATGTTTGAGAGAAACGATAATAATGAATTATCCCCCCTTCATCACTTATTAGCTTGGCAGCATTTCTAATGAACATATGGGATAAGCCGGGTAAATTCATTATTATTCTATTAAATTTCTTATTAAGAAAACGTTCCGATCTAGAGGAATCAGCATGAATAGGCATAACTACCCCTTTTAACCTATTTATTTTTAAGCTTTCATTAATTGATTTAACAGCATAGGGATTTATGTCGAGAGCCACAACCTCCACACTCTTGTGCTTAGCGATAATTATGGAGAACCCTCCTATTCCAGCGAACATATCCAATATTTTTTCACTATCAGATGCAAGTTCGCTAATTCTCCTATGTTCATAGCTGAGTGAAGGATTAACGTATACTTTACCTATGTAAACGACAAATTTACAACCATGTTCAACATACAATGTTTTGTTAACATGAGCTCCTGCAATAAGTTTTAAAGGGAGAATTCTTTCTGTACCCGATGTTTCACCTACGATAGCGTAGACTGCTTTCTTATTTCTATGGAATTTTAGGAGGGCATTTCCAATTTCTTCCCAGTATTTTTCGGGAACATTGTTTAGACGTATGAGTATTACATCTCCAACTATATCGTATGAGGAAGGTAGTTTCTCATACACTTTCTGAGGCAATTTATTTACGAGGAAATCTCTGTATGTTCTAATATAGCTTCTCCTTCTCGGGCTACATTCAACAATCGCGGGGTTTATATGTGTAAGTGAGGGAGGAATTTTAGACTCCGTTAAGGGAATTAGAATATACTCTTTCTCCCTAACTATCTCGTATGAGCTATTAACTAAGCCCAACTTTCTAAGAATTTTAAGAACATATTCTCCGCACTCCTTTTTTATCTTTAAACAATACGTCATAGCATTAACCTTCTCTACTCTAAACAAATTTAAGATTCGACATATAATTGGTTTTGTGAGGTTAAGAAAGATATGGTGGCTATAGCGCTAACGTCAAGAATAGATAAAGCTGAGGCATTATCTCTAGCTAGAAAGCTAGCTTCAGAAATCATCGATGCCATAGATAAGCTATACGTAGATGTATCACTTAAGCCTCACATAGGTTTAAAACATAGTAAAGTAGAGTTCTTCGACATAGAGAATTTTGGAAGTTTAAAGGTGGATATTGCAGTAGTTATTGGCGGTGACGGTTCAATACTTAGACTACTACATTACTTTGGAGAGAAAAACCCACCATACATTTTCAGCATAAACATGGGAAGATACGGTTTCCTCTCCGAAATATCCCCTAAAAACTCAATTAACCTTCTCAAAGAAATTATTAGAGAAAATAGAAGAGTTGAAGTTGTTTATAAACCTAGAATAGTAGGTTACGTTGGAAACAAAAAGCTACCTCCTGTACTTAACGACTATGTAATTTTAGCTCCGAGATTGAAAATTGTTCATCTAAAACTTACAAAGGTAAGAACTGGGGAAACAGTGTACGACATATATGCTGATGGAATAATAGTTTCTCCAACATCCGGGTCCACAGGTTACTCCCTAAGCGCTGGCGGACCTGTTATTGATGAAGATCTTTCAGCAATAGTAACTACACCTATGAATCCTATGCAGTTAAGAGCGAGACCTGTTGTTTTCAGTATTAATGAGGAGTTAGAAGTGAAGGTACTTGATAGGGAAGTTGAAGTATATTCTGACGGATTTCTATGTTGCAAAATTGCTGAAGGTGAAGGAGTTAAAATAATGTTCTGGGATAAAGTAGGTTTCTTTAGAGAGAAAAGACAGTACTATGATAAGATAATGCGGAGAGACTATGTGTGAAAATAAGGTTCCGGTTTTAGATACAGCAGCGCTTATTACAAAAATTATTCTTCAAATACCTACTAAGCAATATACTGTAGCCGAAGTCTTAGATGAGGTCAGGGATGAGGAAAGTAGGAAAGCATTAAGAATTGCTTTGGAAGCAGGAAAGCTTTCCATAATGAAACCTAGTGAGGAATCTCTTAGGAAAGTTAGGGAAGTAGCTAGGGAAATAGGGGAATTACCGAATCTATCGAATACAGACTTGGCTGTAGCCGCTTTAGCTCTTGATTTTAAAAGTAGGGGATTAGAACCTGTAATTTACACTGACGACTACTCTCTGCAGAACCTAGCCAAAAGCTTAGGAATAGAGTTTCATCCCATAAGAACACGTGGCATAGTTGAGAAGAGAAAGTACATGGTTTATTGTCCAGCATGCGGCTATGTCGCCTCTAGCGAAAACGAGAAATCATGTCCAAGATGTGGGCATAGGCTCTCTAGAAAACCTATTTCTTAATAAGCTTCGCAATAAAGTACCCCGTAACATCATGTATATGTGGATGGAATCTCATAAAGAAATAACCTTTATCACCTAATCCCTTTGACCCGAGAGAACCATATTTCGCTTCCACAGGTTCAAACCCGTATTTTTCAACGGTCTCCTCAATTACTTCCTCATTCTCCTCTAAAGTAACAGTGCATGTTGAATAAACCAACACGCCCCCTTTCCTTAAAAGTTCATACGCTGGCTTAAAGAACTGTATCTGGTAGTTCCTTAAATCAACAATATCTTTATACCTCTTGGAATCATAGAGTTTAGGCCTAACACCCAACGATGAACACGGAGGATCAATAAGCACTCTATTCACTTTACCACGTAACGAAGGATAATCGACGTGTAAGTATCTTGAATCCGCTAAGTGAATCTCAATATTAACCTTCATTCTCTTAAACTCCCTAACCATTTTAGCAATCCTCTTTTTGGAATGGTCGAAAGCTAAAACCCTTGCTTCACCCTTGGTAAGCTGATATATGTGCGAAGCTTTCCCGCCAGGTGCAGCACACATATCAACAATTAATTCTCTTGGCTGTGGATCTAGAATTTTAGAAACCAACATTGCGGGAAAACTTTGCTCATACAATGCTCCTTCAGCGAATTCCGGAAACTCCCTAATCTTAGGAGCCCTATACTTGGAAATAACAACTTCAACAACTAATCCTCTCCTAACCTTACCTACATCTCTAGGGTCGATCCTAAAGTAGCCCCAACCAACGGGTTCTAGGAGGGGAGAAACAACAGTTACAGGAGCGTTTCTTCTAACATGTCCCACAGCCTTCAAAACCCCTGGAGCGTAAACATGAGAACCTAAATAAACGCTTTCAGCAGTTCTCTTATCAACAATAACGATACCATCCTCAATAGGTACTTTGTAGGGTCCTTCAATGGGGAAAAATACGGCTTCCTCAACGTTTTCATCGGGAAATACCTTAATTCCTCTGTTTCTTAACGACTCAATAACTTCATATCTATTCCGAATTAAAGCATTAACTCTAACATAGAGTCTTTTACCAGGTTCCCTAATGGATTTAAGAAAGGCAAGAAACTTGCTACCGTAAACTCTCTTTAAAGAACTGATTACGTCTTCATCGTATTTGAAAAATTTAAGCACTTCCATAGTTTCACAACGGAGTAGTTTAGAATTAACGTGCACATAAAGGTTTATGGGGATAATGCAATGCTTAAAATATAGTGCATGTTTGCGGGAATGGGTTCTGAAGAACTTATTTGTGTTTTTGGTGCGGGGGGTGGGATTTGAACCCACGCAGGCCTACGCCATCGGGGCCTAAGCCCGACCCCTTTGTCCTAGCTCGGGCACCCCCGCACATTCACAGATAGTGTTTATTTACTCTGCTTATAAGTTTTAACTGATAAGCTATGGTTATTTTGTTTTTGGAGCCGCCGGCGGGATTTGAACCCGCGACCACCAGCTCTCTCGGGGAGGTAGGGAGTTCATGATTACCCTACGAGGCTGGCGCTCTACCGAGCTGAGCTACGGCGGCGCTTCTGCATTTACTGTATTGGATGTTTGGGGGTTTTAAAATTATGGTTAGATTAAGGGATATAGGGGAGAAAGGAGCTATCGAGTGTATTGGTAGGTTTCTTGGCAAGGAACTTTTAGGATTAAGTGTTTTGGGGTTTAATGATGATGCGTTAGCTTTTAAGTTGAACAAGAAATACCTCATTTTAAATATCGATGGTTTCACATTTCGCTACTCTAAATATTACTGGCTTAGCTACTATGATTTAGGATGGAAAGCTTCAACCCTTGCTATAAGCGATGTTGTTGTTAAAGGAGGAATCCCTAAAGTAGTTGTTTCATCGGTAGGTTTTAAGAAGTCAGCTTCACTTAAACGCCTTAAGGAATTCGTTTTCGGACTTAGAGATTCGGCGAGACATCATGGTGCAAAATATTTAGGCGGAGACCTTAATGAAGCAGTTGACGAATGGGTTTCAACAGCATGCATAGGTTTCTCCAAAGTAAAGCCAATACCTCGGAAATCGAGGATAAAAGAAAACGATGTAGTATTAACGTACGGTGAATACGGGTTAATGGGCGCTGCTCTCCACGCCCACTACAATAGAATTGACATTAAGCCTTGGAGAAAAATTGTTGAGGCAACACGGAAACCCGTATTTCCCATGGAAACTCTAAAGTTCGTAGGCAAGTTAGGTAGGAAATGTGTTTTATCATCAATAGACAGCAGTGATGGACTTGCACAATCGCTACTTGAACTTTCGAAAATAAATAAAATAGGCTTCATAGTGGAAAATATACCAGTAGATCCTGAAGCAGTAGAGTATGCTAAAACATACGGTTTAGATTCGGAAAACATAGCACTCTATGGCGGAGAAGAATTCTACCCAATACTTGTAATTTCCAGGAAATGCCTAAACAAGCTAAGAGATATTTTAAGGGAATTTGACAGATTCAAAATAATAGGTAAAACTATAGCTTCAGTAAACGTTTATATTCGCAAAAAGGGAAGGTTAGTGAAAGTAGAAAATAGGGGATGGGAATATTTCAAGAATAAACAAAGTACTCATACTTGACGGGTACACTGATGAACCAGCGGGACTAGGTGTTCCACCATACATAGACGTTTACCCAAGATATGTTGCAGGAGCTATATGGTCTGCGAGAAAAGACGTTAAGGTAAGGTACTTAACGGTTGACGAAGCTAGAAAAATGGACTATGAATTCTTCAACGAAGCGAACAAGTACGACCTAGTAATAATGGTAGCGGGAGTTACTGTTCCAGGGAAATATCTTGGAGGAAAACCAATAACAATCAATGAGCTAAGCGAGTGGTTTAGAATAATAAGTAAACCCCTGAAAATACTTGTTGGACCGGCAGCTAAATTCGGAATAGGTATTGAAGGAGGAAAGGTTGCGGAACTACCTACGAAAATAAAGGAGAACTTCGACCTATTAGTTAAGGGAGATCCCGAAGTAGTAATACATGAAGTTATTAAGGAAGACAGCTTGGAGAAAGCAAACCCCTACGCTACGAGGAGAAGCTATAAGGAGATAGAGGAGTTCATACTTAAAGGAACACATATTGTAACTCAGCATCCGAACTATGGCAAAAACCTTATTGTAGAAATAGAAACGTACAGAGGCTGCCCAAGAGCAATTACCGGAGGTTGTTCATTCTGCATAGAACCACTATACGGCTTACCAGTATTCAGAGATCAAAGAGACATTGTGAAAGAAATAGAAGAACTCTATAAACTTGGCGTTAAATTCTTCAGAATAGGGAGGCAACCAGACATATTCGCATATAAATCAAAGGAAATCGGAGAGAAAGAATTTCCAAAACCAAATCCTGAGGAAATAGAAAAGCTGTTTAGAGGAATAAGAACTGTAGCTCCTAATTTAAGAACGCTTCACATAGACAATGTTAATCCAGGAACTGTAGCTCATAACCCTAAGGAATCATTGGAAGCAGCAAAAATAATAATTAAATACCATACACCAGGCGATGTAGCTGCTTTCGGTGTTGAATCGGTTGATCCGAGAGTTGTTAAGTTAAACAATTTAAAGGTAACTATGGAGGAGGCTTTAGAAGCTGTAAGGATAATAAATAGAGTTGGCGCTCAGAGAGGATATAATGGATTACCGGAGCTTCTACCGGGAGTAAACTTCCTCTTCGGTCTTAAAGGAGAAACAAAATACACTTATGAAATAAATTTCAAATTTCTAAAGAAAATAGTTGAAGAAGGCTTACTTGTTAGAAGAATAAATATTAGGCAGGTAATGGTTTTTCCAGCAACTAAAATGTGGAGTGTAGGTGATAGAGTAATTAGGAAACATAAAAGATATTTCAAGGCATTTAAAGAAAGAGTTAAGAGAGAAATAGAATTACCGCTAATGAGAAGACTTGTTCCCACAGGGACTATAGTAAGAGATGTTTACACAGAAAAACACATAGGCTATTTCACTTACGCTAGACCTGTAGGAAGCTACCCCTTAATGGTAAAGATTCCTGAGAAAATAACTCTCGGAGAGTTCATGAACTTTACAATAGTGGATCATGATCATAGATCGGTCTATGGGATACCTTATCCGTTAAACGTTAATAATGCATCTCTTAAACTCATTAGCTTACTACCTGGTATTACCAAGGTGGAAGCTTTAGCTATAGTTAAGAAAAGGCCTTTTAAGAGCATTGATGATTTAAGGAGAACCGTTTCAAACGAGAAAGTGTTAAAATATGTTACTATTTAGCCGAAGAAGCTTTCAAGCTTTGTTACACCGATTATTTCTTTAAAGTCAATGTTAAAAGCGTCAAGTAGTTGTTCGAAAGTGCTTTTTATTTGGTCAACATATTTGTCAACATCTATTTCATCTATTTTAGCTAATTGCACAGGCTTCACACCATATTTTGACTTAACTTTAACGTATGCTATAACGTCGCCCTTTTGAACATCAATGCCTAGTTCTTTAAGCATTTTTGCTGCTCTAACATGTTGTGGAATGGTTTTAACATAGGATTCGAGAGGTTTAGATAGAGAAACTTTGAAAGCTGCTTCATCCAATGTTAGCTCCTTATTCTTAAGCCTCTTGTAAATGTCTAGGACAATATCTTTAATTACATGCTTTACCTTTTCAAACTCAGCTTCGTCTTTAACATTTCCTATGGCACTTAATACTTCGTAAAATGCTTTCTTAATGAATTCTGGTGTGTTTCTCTTCTTGCCAACAAGACCTTTAACGTCAACTGATCCGTCAGGATATATTCCTACATAGTTCTTTTTCCTACCGGAGAACGCAATGTATCTGTATACCTTGTCTACTTCGATTTCTAAACCGAGTTCGTCTTCAACAAACTTTATGAGCTCTTCTATTTTGTCTTGAGATGGATTATGTAAGAATAAGCTATCCGTATCGCCATAGAGAACTTCTAAGCCTAGTTCTCTCGCTTTCTCTATGGTTTTCTTAATAGCGTATCTTCCTATTGCGGTAACGCTTTCAGCAGCTGGCGGACAATATAGTGGGAACGTTGAGGCTCCGAAAACACCGTATGATGCATTTATAAATACCTTCATAGCTTTTTCAACAACACTATACCATGCTCTCTCGGTCTCAGGTAGGCTCTTGTTTTTAGCTGCCTTCTTGTATATTTTAACCCTGAAGTCTCTAAGCAAACCTGTTATAACAGATGTTATCCCTTTCCTCTTCCTACACACCCAATGCTTTGTTTCAGGAATAATGTTGCTTCTACATTCAGGATGAGGGCATCTAACAGTTTCGTAGCTTAAATTCCACTTCTTAATTATGCTTGGATATAGTGATGCGAAATCTAAAACTAGAACGTTGAAGAAAACTCCCGCTGGAGGCTGTACAACTATTGCTCCAGCATATTTTTTGCCTTTAATTGTAGCTTCGGTTACAGCCTCACCCTTCATGTTTAAAATGTCTTCAGACAAAGGTATTAGGTATCCTCTCCTTCTATGTTCCCAGTAAAGCAGATTCTTTATCCAGTGAGAAACAGCATGCCTTGTTAGCTCATCCATAGATAATTTAGAAATACGCATCATCAATATTATGAGCTTCATAACTAAATTATCATCGAACGTCGTTAAATTCAATGTTAACCACGCATCTCTATAGTTGTAAGCTACTAGTTCACTGTACGTTAGTTCACTTACAACCGCTTCAAGAGCTATTTTTGAAACACCAAGTAATGCTGAAGCTATAGCATCCAATGTGAATTCCTTATATTTTCCACCAAACGCATATACTTGAATTGCTTTGATGCTGAAGAACCTGTAAAGATCTATATGGATATTTACTTTATGTCTAACCTCCTCTTCGGTCACTATAAATGGTAAGTATTTTTCAGGGAAACCTAGATTCTTAGCTCTATTTTGTAGATAAGGTAGATCGAAGTTATCGCCATTAAATGTTAAAATAACAGGGTAGCTATTTAGAATACGAAAAACTTCGGCTATTAAATGTCTTTCACTATCGAAGATTTCTACTTCAACATCTTCAGGATAGTTTGGTAGTTTATTACCGAAAACTATGCCTTCTCTTGCTAGTATAAGCACTTTTTTTAAACCATCATTTGAAACTAGTGAAACACTTATGATTTCATTTCTTGCTTTCTTAGGGTCAGGTATTCTATTTCTAGCTTCAGAAAACACTTCAATATCTACCGCTACTCTTTTCAAATCGGGCGGTGGTAATTGGAATAGTGGAAGCCATTCCTTAGCGTACTGTTTAATTTCTTCATCAACATCTTTGAAAAGTTCCTCAACTTTCTTCTTTATTTCTTCAGATATTGATATTTTAACTGGAACTAATGATCCATTAACTATTTTGTAAAGCATCCCTGGAGTTAATTGTTTATCGTAAATGTAATTGTTATGGTATTTTATGTGAGCTTCCCAAGCTTTAGGAACGTATTCTCTAACAACACCTACAGATTTAGGATCCTTCATAACTATTTTTGTCATGTAAACTTTCCTATCATAAAGTAAATCGTACTTTTCAACTCTTTCCAAATGACTAAATGATGGATGGTTCCTTATCTTATCTATTTCACTTACCTTATCAGGAGTTAAATCAGTTAAGAAGTAAGGTAAATGACCAGTATTATCATACCATAGAAGTATTTGCTTATTTCCCGGATCATATAGTTTCAACATAGCCCTCTGGTTTTTACCATCATATTGTACTGATAAAAGATAGCATGGACCGGTATTTTTAGGAAAAACCATTTTTGGCTCTAATGATAAACGAGTATCTGATTTAGCAATTTTCTCATCACTAATGTTAGCTTTACTATTATTTTTAATTTCTACAATACTCTTCTCTAGTATTGATTCCTTAGATTTTAGAGGCTCCCTTTTAGCTTCAGCTTCTTTCTTCCTCTTCGTTTTCCCTTTCTTCTCGATTCTAAAGAAATCGTCAAGCTTTAACTGATGCCCCATTTAATTATTCCCTCATTGAATCTTAAGGAATACAGTCTGTCTCGAACTTCTCTACATTCTACTATTAATGCTAAAGCTAACTTAAAAGTGGAACCCCACATAGAAATTAACGAGCACTTAAATATCCTTAAAAACACCTCTGAAAAACTAAAAAACCACACGTAACGTTATGAATAATTTGGGGCCCGTCGCCTAGCCAGGATAGGGCGCCGGCCTGCGGAGCCGGTGGTCCGGGGTTCAAATCCCCGCGGGCCCGCCACACTTATAAACCCACAATGCTTCTTAAGGATTACTTCTTCAATGTTTCATGAACCATGTCTATTAAATGAAACTTAGTGATAGCCAAAACAGGCTTGAGAAGACCCGCTAGAGAGTCTTGCTGAGGTTCTCAGAGATAGAATCTACCTCTACGATGAAGCACTTAGAAGATACTTAGGTACGTAGCTCTCCGAGCTTTCTAGGGAACTAAGCCTTGAGTATACCAGGATTCATGTAGTTTGGGAACTAAGAGGTAGGTTTGAGCTCATATATGTATTGGTATTCTTGGTTTCGCACACATTTCTAGACGGATAATTCCGTTGCTAACCCCAGTAATCACCGTGAACATATGGGAACAGGTTGGTTCCTCGGATAAGATAGGGATCTTTACTTCGAAAGGAAGCTTTGATGAAAATAAGGCGTAATATGCAAGCGTTTATGGTAATCTATGGGTTTTGAATGCTAAGAATGTTAAGATAAAAAAAGAATTTTGCTTATTTACCTTCTTTTGTCTCTTTTTTAGCTTTTGAGGCTCTCCAAGCTCTATAAATGCCCAGCCCTAGCCCAAGCACATAGAATAGTATGATGCCTAAGATTAACATACCGATTGCTTCAGCACTTAACCCGGGCATGTTACATCACCTTCTTCTCTTTCCACTTAAAACCTGATATTACTGTTGCTGCAACTATTATTATTATGACTGTAAGTATCGATATAGGCGATACATGAGTAGTGGTGGAGAGCCCCCAACCTAGTACCGCTAACAATACTATCGGTGTTACGATTTTTATAAGCACATCATACCATGATCCAAGCTTCCATTCAGCATCGGGATTGACATGGTCTCTGAGCACCTTTAGGCCGAAGAAGTAGCCAGCTATAATTGCCTCAAGTAGCACTATCCATACAGCGTTAGTACTTCCAACCATGAAATCTACAGGATCTATAAAATCTGGTCGGAAAGCGAATAAAAGGCTTATTAAGTAGGCTAGCACAGCGACAGCTGTTACACCCTTCTTTCTCGATATACCAAACTTATCCCCAAAGGCTCTATATGTCGGCTCTATTATTGATATTAAGGATGTATACCCAGCAAGCCATAGGATTACAAAGAATATCGTGCCGAATATCGCTGTAGTGATGGGTGCACCTGGGAGGAGAGTTACTGCTGTAGGTATAGTCACAAATGCTAAACCAGCACCACCTAGTGGTACTGGAAGATCAGCAGGTGATGCAACATTCATTACATGCATTAAGTACCCTATAATACCCCATGTAGCGAATGCGAAGAAGAAGCTGTATCCACAGTTAGCAAATGATGTTATCCATGCTGAATTAGGTATTTCAGATCTAGGTGATAGGTAGCTTGCATATACGATCATTGTTGTTCCAAACACACTTAGTGTAAATAGTATCTGTCCCGCAGCATCTATTATAGCACTTCCACTGAAGGCCTGAGCAGATGGTGTTAATAGCCAATTAATACCTATGTCGCTACCAGGAAGCGTTACTCCTCTTATAACTAACACCGCTGATAGTATCCATAAGATCGGTATAGCGTATGCGCAAGCCCTCTCGATACCGCTTGATATGCCAGCGTAGCAAGTGTACCACGCGATAAGCCATGTTATTGTAAGTCCTATAACGACAAATGCAGGGTTAGATAGTAGCGCTTCAAATGTTGGTCCTACACCCTCAACGGTTTTCCAAGCAACTATTGCTGAGAGTCCTATGTAGTCCATTACCCAGGCTAAGACTACCGAATAATACGTGCAAATGAAGAATGTATTTATTATGGCCATCCAGCCTATAGGCTCTAAACTTTCCTTAATCTTCCTAAAGACCTTAGGTGTTGCACCTCTAAAGTAGTATCCTAACATAAACTCTAGTATCATCAATGGAATACCGAAAACTAGCAGGAATATTATGTAGGGTATTAGGAATGCACCACCGCCATTTCTATAACAGAGCCAGCTAAATCGCCAGATATTTCCTAAACCAATAGCTGAACCTATCGCAGCTAGGATGAAGCCCCTTCTCCTTTTCCAGTATTCTGCAGCGGAACTCAGTTGATATCACCTCATCTCTCCATACTCCCTTGGAGATAAAAATTTTTCTTATAAATGTTTTTTCATCAATAAAAATTTTACTATTCTCTTTTAAGACCAACCTAGTATTCTATACAAAGTAGAGAAGAAGCTGTAGGCGAGAAACCGGTTAAGGATATACTAAACATGTTAAGCTCCAAATGCTATATTTCGAGCTTGTTAACCTTCATAATGGTTAAACAATGGTAGGTTTGTACAATGGAACCCTATATTCTTGAGCTTTTACATGAATAACCATGTAGCCTCCACAACAAGTTATTTGGTTTTTAAAAATAGGATAATAGAGTTATAGTAGAATTGAGAATTCATTGATAACTTAGTTACTAATGTTAAGTTGTATTTGAAAGTTTAGCCATTTATTATTGGGTCAGTCGGTCCGTGAAATCATCACTTAATCAGCGGCGAATCCGCAATCATCCCTTAAGTTGCATTTATATTACGTGTTATCTATATTTCTTCCTCTAATTCTTCTTCGACTAATTCGATAGGTCTTGTACTAATGCCTTTTGTTGTGTCTATTACTAGCTTTTCAAGGTCTTTCTTAACGTTATCGTCAACGTATATTGTTACTAGGTAGACCCTTCTATCTATGTAGTCACTTTCAACCCATATGCTATCATAGGATATTATGTAAACTGGTATGTTGAATTTAGCATATCCATCAGGGCTTCTTTTTATACCGAACTTCATGAATCTTTGAACTTGCTCTCTTGTTAGGGGAAGTTTAAGTGCTACTTCATACTTATCCTTTATTATTATGAAATCTGAGAATTCTGGATCCCAAAGTTCAAGGGCTTTTGAAGCATACTTCTTTACGGCATCGTAAATGTTTTCTTCTTCAATAATGTTTTCCTCCACTATTTTCCCGTATTCCCCTCTAAGCACAAGTATTTTCTCCATAACTTAACCTACCCTTCTCGTTCATGTTACTTCTTAATTTTAGCTAATATTTCTTCCTTTGCCTTTTCCAAATCGGGTTTTAATTTCTCATTTAGAGGTATTTCACTAAGTACAAGTTCAACCTTACCGTCATCGTATTCAACAAAAACTTGAGGTAAAAATGTGAAACCATACTCATCCTTAGCTCCATAATGTGTTAGAAAAACGTAGTCCTCAAGCTTAATTTCGTAAGGCACTTTAAGTTCTTCTGAAAGTGTTTTGCAAAGTTTTTCAATAAATCTGTGTAATGGATGTGTTTTACTTGATACAGCAATTACTTTACTTATGCCCATAGCTTGAAACACCACTTACTTAGGGACATGGAATAACATGCTAGTATTAAAACATTTCCCAAGCATAGAGAAGGAAAGGGGATCAGAAACATCCTATTAATCATTGCTCACTCATATCCCGGATTCCTCATCATACCCCGCTATTTCTCTTAGGCACAATCTGTTTTAAACAGTTTTCCAAATATAATTTAAGGCTGGAAATGTGGTGGGGGAGATATGGTTAGAATACGTTTCGGACCCGCAGGTAAACCTGTCACATATAAGGGTTCAACAATAGGGATACCTAGGTTCTTACACGAAATAGGGCTTGACGCGTTCGAATACGAAGCTGTTAGAGGTGTTAGAATAAAGGAGGATCAAGCGAAAAAGCTAGGTGAGGAAGCTGAAAAATACGATGTAAAACTTTCGCTTCACGCTCCATACTTCATAAACTTATCAGCTTTAAAGGAGGAAACAATACGTAAAAGCAAACTGAGGTTGATTGAAGCAGCTAAAGCCGCTTCGTGGATGAAAGCATACATAGTTGTTTTCCATCCGGGGTACTATCTTAAACAAACAGAAAAGGAAGCACTAAAAAAGGCTACTAAAGCGCTTAAAGAAGTTGAAGAAGAACTAAGAAACCAAGGTATAAAAGATGTCCTTTTAGGTGCTGAAACAACAGGGAAAAAATCTGAACTAGGTAGCTTAGAAGAAGTAGTAAAAATGTCTCAAGAAGTAGATATTGTAGTTCCAGTTATTGACTGGGCACACATACATGCTAGATCGGTAGGGTCTTTTATAACAACTGTAGACGACGTCATCAAGGTTATTGAGTACGTTGAGAAAAATGTTGGAGAAAAAGCTCTTAAACCAATGCATATGCATTTTTCAAAAATAATGTTTAAAGAATATGGCGAAAAAGAACATGTTGTTCTCTCAGACAAAAACTACGGACCCGATTTCGAAATAGTATGTGAAGGAATACTCGAAGTAGGTATAGACGCAGTAATAATATCAGAAAGCCCCATTCTTGAGCAAGACGCATTACTTATGAAGAAAATATGTAGTGAAATCATGAATAGGAGGAAATAGCTTGCTAACTAAACTAAGAGAAGTCGTTGCTGAGAAAATAACCTATCCTATTGCTAGGAAAATAGCTGCACTAAATATTTCACCAAATACCATAACGGTAGTAGGATTTGTAATATCAACAACATATCTTCCCTTAATAGCATATGGAAAACCATTACTAGCATTGTTTGTCATCGCCCTTTCAGGAAGCATGGACATCTTAGATGGAGCAGTAGCAAAAATTACGGGTAAAACATCAAAGCTAGGATCGTTTCTTGATTCAACACTTGATAGAATTGAAGACATCATATTTATTTTCGGGCTGAGATTTCTCAAAATAGATGAGTTGCTCATATACTCTTTCTTAGCATTATCATTAATGATAAGCTATATGCGTGCTAAAGGGGAATCCTTGGGCTTAAAAGTTGAGGGAAGAGGTATTGTTGAAAGAGCTGAAAGAATTATTCTAATAATGACAATAATACTGTTTTCAATGATATCGTTCAATATAGCATTAGCGATAATGTACTTAGCTGTAATTTTAAGTTTAATTTCGTTTATTCAAAGATTTTACTTTATAACTAAGTTTCTAAGACGAGAATAAATGAAATACACAAGAAAAACTATTGTGTGGGAAGCAAGATAGCTTCTCCAACCAACACTTACATTCAAAACATTAGATGCTAAATCAGATATTTCCTTAAAGAAGTCTTTAGGTACATCACGATGCCCTCCAAAGAGAACTATGATCTTATGTGGCATCTCACGTAACAGTTTGGTTTTATCAACTTTACATATGTCTACACCGTTCTCCGTTAAGTGAAGCACAAGATTATCTTTAACGTGTTGAAGCACTTCTTCTAAACAGGTCTTGACAAGCCCTTCATGCTTTATAAGATAAAGTAGAAGGGTGTATTCGTTCCGAACATGTACTTTAGGGATATGCTCAATATTTATTCGAAAAACCTTGTATTCTGCTTTTTCACGAAAGACAACATAAACCATGTTGTTTATAATGTCCCCAATAGAAGATTTCTTCAGCCAGATGAGTTCTAGAACGGTTCTAGCTACAATATCGAATCTTCTTGAATCAGATGAGTACGATTTAAAAGAGAAGTTTAAATTGTAGCTTTTATCATCAGCAATTATTGGTGTGATCATTTTATATTTGTACAGATGGTTTTTTCTTTCTCTCCTCTTCAGCTCTTACCTTAACTATACCTAAATATATTGCACATGAAACACAATAATACTTCTTTATAGGGTATCTCATAATTATTGCTCCTTTCTTCTCAAGCTCTCTAGCTAATTGCGGATCAACAGGACTATACCATCTAGTAACAACTATTGCCTTATCTTCAGGAACCCATCTACCGCATGAATCACACTGTACAAGCTCTACTCTCCCTTTAGCTCCCTTAGCTCTACCTCGACTCTTCCTCTTCTTAGGCATTTTCTACCCCAGAATTCTTGCTAAAGTTTCTACTGCAACAACGCATTTTTATATTTTATCTACCCGAATAGCTAATATGTTTTAGCTAAACGTATTTTCGTTTTTGCCCCTTTTTCACAAACAGGACACTTCGCACCTTCTACATTAACTTCTTCTAAGAAGTTCACAGGGGAACCTAGTGTTTTTGCTTCCAACACTTCTTCAAGACGTAAACCGCATTCCTCCATGCCGCACCATGGAAGCTCGACTATTCCCTTATTTTCCTTTAAAATGTTCCTTGCTTCATCAATTGTTTCTGCTTCTCTGACTTTATCTTTAAACCAACTCCAAGCTCTCTTCTTAAGCTTCTCCTCGAAAAGTACCATAGCGTTTAGAATTTCATTTACTAAATGCTCTAACTTAACAATTTTTCTAACTCTATCTATTCTATCAACTAGTGTAACTGTTTTATCTTTAACTTCTCTTTTCCCTATTTCCAATCGTAAAGGAACACCTCTCATTTCCCAGTCGTAGAATTTGTAGCCAGGAGTTACGTCTTCGCGAGTATCCACTTCTACACGTATACCTTCTTTCCTAAGATCTTCAACAATTTTCTCAGCATAGTTTAGAACTTCCCTCTTGATTTCGGGAGTAAATATCGGGATAACAATCACTTGTATAGGGGCGAATTTTGGAGGCAAAATAAGTCCTAAGTCGTCACCATGAATTGATATTAGAGCAGCAATAACTCTTTCAGAAATACCGTAAGATGTTTGCCATCCATAATCAACTGTTTCATCGGCTAACTGTATTCTTACTTCGAAGACTTTGGTGAAGTTTTGCCCTAAATTATGCACTGTACCTATCTGTAAAACCTTGCCATCAGGCATTACAGTATCAAAGGCTATAGTGTAAAGTGCTCCAGCAAACTTATCCCAATCAGGTCTCTTGGAAACAATGAAAGGTATGCCTAGGGTTTCAAAGAATTTCCTATAAATATTTACTGCCTCAATAACCTGTTTCTCAGCTGATTCGAAGGATTCATGAAGAGTATGGGCTTCTTTAAACGTAGTTACTTCCCTAACTCTTATCATAGGACGTGTTGCTTTAGTTTCATATCTAAAAATACTCACTACCTGATATAGCTTCTTAGGTAATTGCTTATACGATTTAAACCAGTAGCTTTCATAGAGAGAAATTACTGTTTCACTTGTAGGTCTCAATGCAAGTTTTACATCAAGGTCTTCCTGACCACCCTTGGTAACCCAATATACTTCACCTCTAAATCCCTTAATATGCTCCTTCTCCTTAGATAAGAGATCTTCAGGTATTAGGAGAGGCATAAGAATTTCTTCATGGCCTGTTTCGTCCAGAAGCTTTCTCATGGTCTCAATAACATACTTTCTAATTTTGAAACCATACGGTAACCAGACTCCACATCCTTTAACAGGATATCTTCCGTAATCGTAGATTTCCGCTTGCTCAATAATGTTGTCAAACCATCTCGGAAATGTTTGTCCTTCCTTTTTAACCCTCGTTTTCATCATGTTAAACCCACATCCTCTAACGCACTTACATTATAATGTTTCATAAAGTAAAGCGTTTTTAATGCTTTAATATTTTTCTTGCATAGACAATGTAGCCTGTATGAACAATAGCCCACGTATTTGGCCTTACCTCTCCAGGAACAGTTTTGTACTGACGAACCATAGTATCGAATGCTTTAATGCTTACAAAACCCTTATGCTCTCTAAGCTTAGCTATTGTCTTAGATAGCTGCTCTATTGTAGGTATAAAAATAACTAAAGATCCTGCGGGTTTCAGAGCTTCATAAGCAACATCTATAAGCTCCCAAGGCGTTGGTAAGTCGTAAAACACTGCATCAACATTCCTTTCATCTATACTGTCTCTAACGTCCTTATTCTTGAATACAACATAGTCTTTTAAACCAGCAAGCTCAACATTTCTCATAGCTACTTCAAGAAATTCCTTTCTAACTTCGTAAGTGTAAACTTTACCGTTAGGCTTAACGAAATTAGCAAGAGTTGCTGTTAACACGCCACTTCCAGTTCCTGCCTCAACAACTATAGATCCAGATGATATTCCTGAAATAAAAACTATGAATGAGAGATCCTTAGGGTAAATTATTTGCGTTATTCTTCTAAATTTCTCAATATAATCTGATAGTAGAGGCTTGAGAATGTACACTTTAAATCCAAGATTTGTTTTAACAAATGAACCGTAAGGCTTCCCTATTACATCGCTGAACATTACATAGCCTTTATCACTATCTAGCCTTCCACCACTCCTTACCTTAACAAGGAACTTCCTGTTCTCATCAAAATATAGTAGTACTATGTCGCCCTCCTTAACGATGTCACACATTTCTTCCATCCTTACGGCTCAGCTCTGGTGTCACACATCACCAACTCAGTATTACCAACCTTCCTCATAGCCACTAGTATGATTTAGAAATAGTCCTATATAAGTTGAGTTTAAAAACACTTTAATGAGTAAATTATTGGACTAAAGGAAGCAGCAGGGTGAAAAAAGAATGGAATATCTTATGTCGATTAAGCCTAAGTTCGCATATCAAATATTTACTGGGAAGAAGAAATTTGAGCTTAGAAGATATGTAGGTGTAGATATCAAGGAAGGATCAAAAATAATACTCTACGTTTCAGGAAATGTAAGAGCAATAATGGGAGAATTTACCGTAGGAAGAGTGATTAAGGGTTCAGCACTTTATGTATGGAATAAGGCATTAGAGTATGGAGATGTAGGCCTAGATGAGGATGATTGGCCATACATTAAGGGGTCAAAAATAGCGTTAGCCATCGAAGTGCGTGAACCTAAAGTGTATAGAAGATCTCTTATACTTAGCGAAATAAGGAAAATAATACCTAACTTCATGCCTCCACTAAGCTATAGAGTACTTTACATGAATGAACCATTACATATGATTATAGAAAAACTTAGAACCCTTTAAACTCAAGTTTTCAAAAAACCAACCAGATTAACTTAAATAGGTATCTTCGACCTCTTCGCTCTAAACCCTGAGAATAAGTATTCTTCTCCTCTAAGCCATAGCTCCTTCCTTAACAAGTCTCTTACAGCTATCCTTATTACTTCACTTCGTGACGAATACCTTCCTATCTTAACTAATTCATCAAGTCCTTCAATGTATGTTTCAGGCATTTTAACTGTAACAAGCCTCACAGTAACTCACCGTTAGCTATCCTTGGTATCTATTTGCTTTTAAAACCTAACTATCAGTAATACTGAAACGTAATACTGGCAATAATATAGTCTTATATAGCACTGTGAATATTATAACGGAGAGAGGGAGGGAAGAATAGATGGGTGGAGTTCATAAGAAACCCATTTCAGCTATGGAGAAAAGAACTAGAAGAATGTTAGAGGAGAAGAAGAAAACGCAGTCCAAACCGCTATCTGAAACTGAAAAGAGAGAACGCTCAGTAATAGTAACTCCTGAATTATATAAGGCTGTTGAAAAGGAAATAAGAAATTACAAAGTAATAACACCATATCTGATAATGTCTAAATTCGACATAACATATGGGAATGCGAAACGTGTGCTTAGCCAATTAGCCAAAAAAGGTATAATTAGAGAAGTTTCCAGGAACAGAAGAGTAATAGTCTATTTACCTGCTGCTTAAATTCCAAAAATAGTTTTAAGAGATAAAGTAATATATTCGGAATTTTAAACCTACACTTCTATGTTTAAGAAGTCAGGAATAGTCTCAATATCTAGTATGGGAATAGCTACCCATCCGGGTCTTGTTCCTTCAGAGAGTTCCACTTTCTCCCCTGCTTCATCACTCCTTATTAGGATGTAGTTTTTACCGCTATGCTTCAATACATCATTGACAACGCA
>Ga0190363_1000241_pt1 | contig 31374 bp, 29 predicted proteins | sample 48721867_MG_FD_161272 | JGI IMG/M metagenome (GOLD analysis project Ga0190363, IMG submission 161272) | Hydrothermal vent microbial mat bacterial communities from Southern Trench, Guaymas Basin, Mexico - 4872-18-6-7_MG | ecosystem: Environmental > Aquatic > Marine > Hydrothermal vents >... | reverse complement strand
TCTGGGACAAAAAGAGGATCCTTATTCACTTCATAGGTCGCAGGAAAGCAGCTTATCGGAAAGCGGGCTTGAATTAGGGCTTATATAATTTTTAAAGCCTTAATTTGAATATCTTAATTTGAAAAAATTATATATATTAATGATTGTTGATGGTATAATCATGAGATGAGTGAGATCCCGGAGATTCTCAGCGAGATAAGGAATGAGCTTAAGGAGCTTAGACTACTTTACAGAGAACTTGTTGATAGACTGATTCCCATGAAGGAGCCGGAGGCGGATGAGCGGAGAGCTATTGAGGAAGAGGATGAAGTTGTGAGTGAAGATGAATTGCTTCGAGTTTTAAGGAAGTAAACCAAGATCTTCAAATCAATAATTATGGATTAAACTCTGGTTGTAACCTCAGGTTCCCAGAGGGTTATCTGGAGATCGCTATCCAAGCTCCTCCTGAGATGACTCTAGCACCTCTATCACGGTGTCTGATCTCAAGTTTATCTCGGGCTCGTTGAAGATGTTGAGCCTTATGTCAACCCACTTCAACCTAATCCTAGATCCCTCCGAGATCCTATCCAATTCCTCAGCCTTATCCCTCCAAGCAACCCCCTGAACCGCTGCCTCGCCCTCCTTTATCCAGAAGCCTAGCTTCTTGGCCTCCCCAAACCTCGTCTTAACGCTGATGGGCTGGGTCTTCGTATACAGTATTCCCTCGACGATCACATCCCTCTCATCGACCCTCTCACCCGAGACTATATCCTTGAGGTGAATTAATCGGCTTGGAGCCTTAATCTCCTTCTCAGGTCTCACAAGCTCGACGGCCCCGGCCTTGCATAGAAACCTAACCCTATCTCTCCTAATCTCTTGCGCCGCCTCTTTGACTAGGATGTGGTCGCCCGACCTTACGTCTAATCTCTCTGGGACTATCACCCTGACTATCCTCTCGCCATCGGTTGAGATGAGCCTCAATCCAGCAGCGGTCTCAACTACGTCCAAAACTCTCAGAGCCACATCTCTAACCCTTCTTCCAGCGATCTTCTCGAGTGCCTCGGGAGAGGGCTTCTCCCTAAATGCGATTATGCTTCTAGGGGTTAGGGATAGCCTTCCATCCTCAACCCTCACATCGGTCAAGTATATGGTCTCGCCGGGCTTGAGGTCTCCGAGCTCCTCGGCCTTCTCGCGCCAAACGGTTAGCCTAGCCTCGCCCTCATCATCTATCAAGAGGATCTCTCTCAAGGTTGCCTCGCCGAATCTCGTCTTAACCCTCCGCTCAGCCCCTATCTCCAAGACCGTCGCCTTGATGTCATAGACCCCCCGACCCCTCTCCAAGGCGGCTCCGAGATCCATGAAGTAGCTCTCAGGCTTAGGCGCTCCGGGCTCGGGCTCAAGCCTCATCAACATCCCATTCCTGCCTACATGGATCTCTGGCTCGCCTGTCTCGATCCTCTCCCTAGTGTATCCATGGATTATCGCGGCCAGGTCTCCGAGCTTCAAGCCTAGTTTCGCGGCCTCCTCAGCCCTCTCATCCCATAAGATCACGTTCACGGAGCCGCTTCTATCCCCAAGCTTCAACCTCATGAGCTTATGATCCCTCACCTCGATCAGCCTATCTATCGCGTAGACCACCCCCCTGACCGAGACATCGTTCAATCCCGGAACTAGGTCTCCTATCCTCGTATACGCCCTTTGGCCACGGGCTTCCTCCCCAGACTCCTTGAATGCTCCAAGCTCCTCTGCGACTAGGAGTAGTGCTCCAACCCTATTCAATAGGCTCGACTCTCTGAGCTTTGACTCGACTAGGGCTTCAACCTCCTCTCTACTAAGCTCTGGGAATCTGGCCAAGACCCTCTCCATAAGCTTCTCATACTCCTCACCCTGCTCAGCCAAAGCCTATCACGCCCTCATCCACACTAAAATATCTTGAAGCCTACTTAAGACCTTCTCCAAACGATCTCCTCGACCCCATCCCTATAGTTTAGGTGGCGTGCGAGGATGTAGAGAAGCGTTGAGAGCCTATTCAAGTATGCCATCGTGATTGGGTTCACCTCAAATCTCCTAGAGAGTGAGATGAGTCTGCGCTCAGCCCTTCTGGCCACAGCCCTAGCGAAATGGAGGATGGAGGCGGCCGCGGTTCCACCCGGGTAGATGAATCCATCGAGCCTTGGAAGCCTCGACTCATACCTCTCAACATTCTCCTCTAGGAACTTGAGATGCTCCGCCCCAATCTCCCAGCTATGATCCTCGTCCTTGAGGGATGAGATCTCCGCCCCTATCAGGAATAGATGCCCCTGGATCTCTAGGAGGATCTTCGAGACATCATCTTCACCAATCATAGATCTCGCGACGCCTATGATCGAGGACAATTCGTCTATCGTTCCACATGCTTCTAGTCTCTCGTCATCCTTCCAAACCCTAAGCCCAGATCTGAGGAATGTCTCCCCTCGATCCCCTCTCCCATAGCTCGCCATAACCCCTTCACATAATTCATGGGTCGATTGCTCTTTAATCTTCAACCTTGACTATCTCGGGCTTGAACCTCATCTTGAGAGAGCTTGGATGGCTTGAGACTACATGCTTCCAGAACTCCGAGTAGCTCTCAAATCTTTCACCACATATCGGGCACTTAACGAGAAATCTCCCCAAGATCTCCCATGGAGACTTATTTGGCGAGGATTAAAAGGGTTATCGATGCTCTACTTCAGACTCCAGCTCGCTCCTCTTCAATCCTCTCAAGAAGAATCTTCTCTCAACCCTCTTAGCTCCAAAGGCCTCGATCAAATATCTCTCAACTACCTCAGAGTCGAATTCCTTACAGGAGTATACGTCTATTGAGGCGAAGCCCGTTCTGAGGTCTGTGTGAATCGAGAGATGGCTCTCAGCGACTATCACGAATCCCGACACACCCTCGCCGCTCGGGCTACCGCTTTCCCCAGAGTAATAGGTTATCACGGGCTCAGTTATCATCTTGAGCTTCAGGATCCTTGAGAGCTCCTCGAAGACTCTCCTAACTAGACCCTTATCGGCCAAAGCCTCAAGCCTGCATCCATACAGGTCGAGCATTAGATGATGCCAAGCCATTTCAATCACAGGCGCATCAACTCCCTATTAAATTGATCGGCTTAGAGGGCGCTCCGATAATCGATAGAGGCGTGTGGATGGAGGCTCTCAAGGCCATAACTTGAGGACGAATCTTAGGAGTATGTAGAGGTTTGCTAAGGCTAGATGTATTAGGGCTGCGATCGCCCCTATCTTGAAGAATCTTCTAAAGAAGCCCTTACACCCATTTCTCTCTAAGATCCCTAAGGCGACTATGTTGCTCGGAGATCCTATTGGAGTGAGGTTTCCCCCGAGATTCGCTCCGAAGACTAAACCCCATATAAGTGGCTGAGTTAATTGCTTGGCCTGCGTTATGATCGCCTGCGTCACGGGTATGAACGTCATCGTCAGCGGAATGTTGTCTATGAGGGCGGATGCGAATCCGGTGAGCCAGGTGAACGCCATCGTTAAGAGGATTTGGTCTGGGCATATCGAGATGATTCTATTTGCTATGAGCTTCAATAAACCCACCTTGTTTAATCCTCCGACCACTATGAAGAATCCGGTGAGGAATAGGAGCGTGGGCCAATCCAATCGCTTGAAGACCTCGCCGACATCCATCTTCGTCAAGACCATCATCACTATGGCGCTCCCCAGGACTATGAACTCCATCCCAACCATAAGCCTTTCATGGAATGCGAGCGCAACTATCGTCGCTATGAAGATGATGGCCGAGAGCTCGAAGGACTTCCTATCCTTCACCGCCGTCCATGGATCGTATCTAACCTCGGAGGAGAGGGGATGACTCCTCTCTGGAGTCAGGTATTTGACGAAAAGACCTAGAGTGACTAAGGCTAGGATTGAGGCGAGCGGGGCGGAGACCTCCGCAAACCTCGTAAATGTTATGTTGAAGGCGTGTCCCGCGAGTATGTTTGGAATGGAGCTTGTTAGGAGTATTATCCCCCCGATGTTCGTGAAGATTGCGGACGCTATCATGTAGGGCGTCGGATCCAATTCAAGCTCCCTTGAGATCGTGATTATCAGGGAACCTACTATGAGCATGGCGGGGATATTTTCTATGAATGCCGCGAAGAGCATCGAGAGGATGCAGAATATTATCATGTATCCGGTCGGGCTTCTCGTCAAGTTTATCAAGGCTATTCCAATGAATCTGAATAAGCCCACCTCTCTAAGCACCTCAAACAGTATAAACAAGCCTAGGATGAAGAGGATCACGTGGAGATCCAGGAATCCCAGGATCTCTTCATATTTGAATACGTGGTAGAGTAGCCCGAAGACCGTTATCAATAACGCTCCTAGAATAGCTGCTAAGGATCTGTGAACAGCCTCCGTGAATATTAGCAAGAGTATGAGCAGAAATATCAGCGCGAAGACTGTCTCAACCGCCATCACTCAGTCGCCTTCCTAATCCTCGAAGCTATCATGTCGGCAAACTTCTTAAGCCAAGACCTTCCAACGAGGTATAGGGTTCTCGCGAAGTCATAGATCAAGACGAGTATTAGGGCTGTGAAGATTATCCTCACCGCGAGAGACGCCCATGAGGGGATGGAGACCAACATGCTGAGAACTTGCATCAAGGCGGCGTAAGCGAGGAATAATCCTATTATCCAGACCAGATCCATCCCAGCCCTCCTAAGCCTCGACCTCTTCTCCGCGATCCCGAACTTTGAGATGAGCGAGTCGACCGCCCTATCGAAAACGACTTTCAGATCCCTTAGAATGTAGTAGCCGTAGTAGATGATGAAGAGTAAGGCGCACACATTTAGAAACTCTCTGACCCTAATCAAGATGAACTCCGTCTCGAGTATGGTTATGTCCAGCGGTATTAGGATCGGGATTATGAAGTAGATTACGGCCAAGGCGACTAGGAGCTTGACCGAATCCACGATTATCGATAAAATCAGCTCCTCGATACTCTTGCCTTCCATGACTTCTAAGAATCTTGATATGGGGCTCTGGTATAAGTCTATCCCAGATCGGTCAGACTTGAGGATCACTCCAAGACCGCTTCCGCCTCGGTTGGGACGACTTCATACAGCTTTGATAGGAGGAGGGATGAGGTTAGGGATGTTAGGATCACCATCCCAACGATCTCCATGTAGGTCGCATCCGAGATTATCTTCGATGTGAGGGCTATCGAAGCTATAACTATGCTTAGCTCACCTCTCGGAACCATTCCAATCCCAACCCTGATACTCTTAGAGATGTCTCTGAGCTTTAGGATTGATGTTGAGAAGCTTCCAGCAAACTTCAGGGAGAATGCTATCGCGGTCAAGATAAGCATACCGAACAATACCTGATCGTTGAATAGGGTGAGGTTCATCTTCGCGCCCATAACCGTGAAGAAGATCGGGCTGAAGATCTGATTTATATGCCTGATGAACTCCTTGATCCTGGCCAAGGCCTTCGACTCAGCCACAGCCATCCCAGCGGCATAAGAGCCTATCACAGGCGAGAGACCCAAGACCCCTGCTAGGGCCGCCATTATGAAGGCCGAGCCTATCGCCGCCGCCTCAACCGCACCCTCAGCCTTGAGCATGGTCATCTGCTCTATCATTCTCGGGAGTATGTAGGCGGATACCATGAGCATTAAGCCCCAGAGTATGAAGAATATTATCGCCGTTCTGACCGCCGTGTAGAGGTTTAAGACCATGGTTCCCTTAACCGTTAAGGATGATATCACGGCCAAGATTATCACGCTTAGGACATCATCTATTACGGCTGCGTTTATGAGGAGTGTTCCCTCATCGGTTGTGAGGGCGTGGAAGTCCTCCAATATCCTGACGCTCACAGCTAAGCTCGTGGCGACAAGTGATGCGGCCACGACTAGGGCGACGGGCTGTGGGTAGCCGAGGTAGATGAAGATCTGGTATCCGACTATGAATGATAGCATGGACTCGGTGAAGGCTATTAGGAACGCCCATCCACCAGCCTTCCTCAAGCTCGCCAACCCCATCTCCAGTCCAGCCGAGAAGAGGATCATTATGACGCCTATCTCAGCGAATGCATCTACATAATCATTTAAGACCACTAATGGCTCTCCGAAGATCTTTATCCCGGTTCCGAGGGCGTATGGGCCGAGGACTATTCCCGCGAAGAGCTCTCCTATGACCGATGGAAGCCTAAGGCTTGAGAAGACGTTTGCGAAGATCTTTGCGAAGAATATGAGGACGCTTATCGTCACTATTGCCCGCATGATCGGATCCATCCCGCTCATCACGACCTCGGCCGCCATCCCCAAGCCTCTCCTTCAAATCATCTTAATGAAGGGATTACTCCCATGAATTTTAGGTTGGGCGATCTTTTAGGGATTAAGCTTTTCAAGACCCAAAATCCGTTTTAGGCTGAGTTGGGGATAAAGGCGATAATCTTCGACGTGGATGGAACCCTCTACTACTCCGAGGGCTATCTAAAGCATCTGACGAGAGCCATTATAGAGGCATTGGCGGAGCTGATGGGAGTTGATTTGAGGAGAGCCGAGCTAATCTTCCACTCCGTTAAGAATAGGGTTAAGACCGTCAGCATGGGGTTAAAGCTCCTCGGAATAGATAGACATAGATTCTATGAGATGGTCGTCGAGAGGGTTGAGCCATGCAAATATATAATGCCGAGACCCGAGCTCAAGGAACTGCTATCCCATCTAAGGGCTAGGGGCATAAAGGTTGGATGCCACACGAATTCCAGTAGGAGGCTCGCTGAGATGGTCTTGAGATGCCTTGGACTGGGCTTGGAGGACTTCGATCTAGTGATCACATGCGACGACGCCGAGCCGAAGCCCTCAGAGGATGGATACCTAGCGGCCATGGAGATCCTCGGATTGAGGCCAGACGAGATCCTCTATGTTGGGGATAGATGGGAGGTTGAGGTAGAGCCTGCGAAGAGGCTTGGGATGAAGACGGCCCTAGTCTCCCAGAAACCTCATGGAGAGCCGGACATGCATCTTGGGGATGTCACGGAACTACTCGATAGATTGGATGAGCTCGACTGCTGAGCTCCTCAAAGCATCTTTATGATAAATTTGCAACAATCGTCTCCAGCCGCCTCACACTTAACCTCCTCGACCCTCCACCTCTTGCCCGTGAGCTCGTTTAGGAATCCGGCTAAGACGCCTCTAATGTTATGGCATTGGGGAGTCTTGTATGGCTTCTTTAGACATGATGCCTCGATCCCGTCGAGTATCTCCAGCTCGATCGCCTCATCCCTAGCGTTGATGGACTTCAGCCTACATATTCCAAGAGATCTCATGATGTAGCCCAGTAACTTCAGAGACTCCACAACTGTCTTTCCGGCCAATAATATGCGGATCGCCGAGAAGATCTTCCTCCCAATATCTAGTCCAATTAGGTAGAGGAATGCCGCAGCCCCGCCTTCTCCAAGCTTCTCCCTAACCCCGTTCAAGAATCCTTCTAAGATCAGCTTCGTTATGATCACCCCTCTCTCACCCATGATCATATATGGGAAGAGGACGTTTAAGGCGAGGCCCTCATCCGGCTGCTTAACTATCAAGACCTCTCCAGCCCTCCCAAGCCCCTCAACCCTAGAGGCTATATCCTCCTCCTTTCCGGGTGGGCAGTCCACGACATAGAGGATGTCTATGATCTTTCCGGCTGGATTTGATGGCCTCATGATCATTATCCTCCCACCTCCCATGGCTATGGTTCTAGTGATTACTCGAATGTTCTCAGGCTTATTCTCAACCCCTCTAACCAGGATCGTGGCCAACCTCCTATCTGGGAAGTATTGTAGTCTGAGGCTTTGAAGCGGATCGGTTCTACCAAGCTCCATGAGATCCACATACCTCACCATAATCTCCCCAGAATCATCGCAAAAGACCGCCTAAAAAACAGTTATGCTATTTCTCGTAATCTATTTCACGAGATTTTTCATGATCCAAGATAGTAGTATTCTCCAACCTGTTTTTGGAGTCTGTCGAGCTTTGATCCAGGCTTATTCGCTCTAGGTCTCTTAGTCTCCGCATCTCGTCTAAACGTTATTCCCATCTCCTTCAAGAATTGGTTGAATCCACTTCTAAGATCTGTTGGTGGATTCGCCACACCACTTTTCCCGGGCTCTCCAGAGAATACCATGAGCCTAGTTGAGGCGAAGTCTAAGACCATTAAGTCGTGGTCGACAAGGAAGATATATGCCCTCCTATCCCTCGCAATCCTCTTTATCACCCTCGTTATCGAGTATCTCTCCTCGACGTCTAGGTATGCGCTCGGCTCATCTAGTAGGTAGATCTCCGCATCCCTTGAGAGAGCCTCGGCTATCGAGACCTTTTGAAGCTCTCCACCGCTAAGCTCCATCAAGTTCTTATCCATCAACCTGTCGAGGGAGAGAGGCTCTATTATCTCACCCCTATAGATCTCGGACTCAAACCTCTTTCCAGCGGCCTCCCTCAAGACATCCTCGACTATCGCATCCTTAGGCTCTGGATATTGAGGCTTATAGCTTATCGACTGGAACTTGAGCTCATATCCTTCATCGCTTCGCTCGATTCCTGCGAGGAGCTTGATGAAGGTCGTCTTCCCAATCCCATTCGGGCCGAGAATCCCTATAACCTCGCCTGGATAGACCTCTCCCTCATGAACCTCTAGGCTGAAGCCCTCATAGCTCTTCCTCATCTCGGGCCAGTAAAGCGGAGTCCCACCCTCAACCTCCTCAACCCTAGACGGCGGCCTCGCATGGAAGACTATCCTCTCAGATCTAAACCTCACATTCTCGGATGGTATGTATCCGTTTAGGAAAATGTTTATCCCCTCCCTTACGCTGAATGGGCCTGAGACGACCCCGAAGACCCCCGGCCTACCATAGAAGACGAAGATCTTATCCGAGAGGTAGTCTAGGACTGCGAGGTCGTGGTCGCATACGAGGATTCTCCTACCATCTCCGATCATGGATCTTATGGCCGAGGCCATCCTAAACCTCTGCCTGATATCCAGAAAGCTCGACGGCTCATCTATCAAGAATGTGTTCGCATCCCTTGAGAGGCATGCGGCTAAGGCTAGTCTCTGGAGTTCTCCGCCGCTTAGCGCCGAGACATCTCTATCGAGTAGGTGTCTTAGCTCGAATAATTCAACAACTTTGTCGAAGTTCTCTCCAGCAACCCTCCTCAATATCTCTCCAACCTTTCCCCTCACAACCTTCGGAATCTTGTCTATGTATTGTGGCTTGTAGCTGACCTTGATCTCGTTCTTTGAGAGCTTGATCAGATATTCTTGGAGCAACGACCCCCTGAAGTATCTCGCAACCTCTTCAAGTTCAGGCTCGCCGTCGAGCTTGCCTAGATTCGGCTTGAGCTGGCCTGAGAGGATCTTCATCGCCGTCGTCTTCCCGATCCCGTTCTTCCCGATTAAGCCTATGACCGCTCCAGACTCGATATACGGCAGCCTATACAGTCTAAAGGCGTTCACCCCATATTGGTGGATTAGATCTTTTTCAAGCTCATGGGGTAGGTTGACTATGGTTATGGCCTTGAACGGGCACTTCGATGCACAGATCCCGCAACCCACGCAGAGCGCCTCGATTATTATCGGGTAGCCGTCCCCACCCATCTTAATGGCCTCGATACCGCTCCTAACCCTTGGACAGAATCTTATGCATGGCTGACCACATTTACGTGAGTCGCATCTATCTCGGTCGAGGACGGCTACCCTTAGAGGCATTAGAGGCCACCTTTTCTCAAGTTTATCCGCTTGACTTGGCCTTCTCTATGTTCTCCGTTATCAGCCTCTTCGCCTCATCAACTATCTCCCTAAGCCTCTCCTCGGTCTTCGCCTCGGCAGTCATCTTTATCTGAGGCATCGTGTTCGATGGCCTAACCAAGACCCATCCATCATCGAAATACGCCTTCACCCCATCTATCCTACTCACCTTCACGCCCAGCGACTCATAGTGTCTCGCTATCTGCTCAACCACCCTCGCCTTAAGCTCGTCTGGGCAGGTGAACGTGGTTATCGGGATTGAGGGATAATGCGGTATCTCATCGACAAGCTCGGATAATCTCTTCCCCCTCTTGACAACGATCTCAGCCATCTTGAGGACTGCGTAGCATGCGTCGTCGAATCCCCATAGCTCTGGGAAGTAGAAGTGGTCGCTCTTCTCCCCGCCCATCACGGCCTTAAGCTCCCTCACGGCGTTTAAGAGGAATGCTCTGCCAACCCTCATCTCAACAGGCTCACATCCCTTCTCAACTATTATCTCCCTTAGGGCTGAGCTACTCGAGACATCGAAGATGACCTTACCCTTCTTTTCCAGATGTTTCACGAAGATCGCTAAGGCTATATCTCCTGAAATGATCCTACCCCTATCATCCACGAACACAACCCTATCCCCATCGCCATCGAACCCTGCTCCAAAATCTAATCCCTCCCTAGTCACAAACTCTTGGAGATCCTTGAGCGTATCCTCTCTAGGCTCTGGTAGATGGCCTGGAAACCTCCCATCGGGGACATCGTTCAACGCTTCGACCTCCAATCCAACCTTCTCGGCGATCTTCGGGAACGGTATCGCCGTAGCTCCATTCGAGTAGTCTACCGCTATCCTAAGCGGCCTCTCAAGCTTAACCTTTGATGCTATGAACTCAACGTATGATTCCAGTATGTCGACCTTCTCTATCCTCCCCCTCCTCTCACCCCTTCTAAACCTACCCTCTAAGACCATGTCTCTAAGCTCCTCCATCCCGGCTCCAGCCGAGAGGGTCTCACCACCCCTCTTGATCAGCTTAAACCCATTCCATTCAGGTGGGTTATGGCTTGCCGTGACCTGGATACCTCCATCAGCATCTAGATGAACCACCGCATAGTAGCTCATCGGAGTAGATACGAGACCTATGTCCACGACATCGCATCCAGCCTCGGCCAAGCCCTCCGCCGCCGCCGACGCAAGCGCCTCGCCACTCAACCTCACATCCCTCCCAACCACAACCTTCCCCCTATTCCCAAGCATGGTTCCATAAGCTAGTCCTACGGCCTTGGCAAGATCCTCGTTCAAATCCACTCCATAGACTCCTCTAATGTCGTAGGCTCTGAAGATCTCAGGCTTAAACTTACTCATCTCCAAGGAACTTGATCGGCCTGTGAATTTAACTATATTGGAGTTCGCTCTAGGTAATACCTGGAGAGCGTCGCGTAGAAGGCTTGGGAAAAGCCTAAATTAGCAGAAATAACCCAATATTCCTAGTGAGATTGGAATGCCACGCGGCCGAATAGTTGTTGAGTCAAAGGTTAGGGAGTTGCTGCCTAAGGGGATGAGGCTTGCATCCGACGCGCTCGATGGACTCGATGCGGTTGTTAGGGAGATCGTTAGGAAGGCTGTTCAAAGATGTCAGGCGAACGGTAGGAAGACGATAATCAAGGAGGACTTCTAACCCTCCCCCTATTTCTAATGAAGAGTCCGGCATAGATTAGTGGATATTAGAAAAATATGATTATGTTATGTTTCGTTTTCGGCTTAGTCAACTTTCTTGAATCTCGACTCAAGCTTCGCCAAGATCTTTGGAAGGGTTGTGTATTCGAGTTCAGCCGGCTCAAGCCTCGCGGGCATTATCTCTCCCATCGTCCTCATGTAGACGGCTATCTGAGAGGCTAGGTTCCTGCTATAATCCCAGAATGGGTCGTCGAATAGGTCGGCGGGCTCCGTCCCATCAACGCCAACAAGCTCACCATTAGATACCTGCCAGCCCATCGCGATAACCCTTGGAGGCCCGTCGAAGTAGGTCACTATCGGATGCTTCCTAAAGCTCACGGGCATCAGCGGCCCATTATGGCTCCCCCTCATCCACCCAGCGACTAGATGCGGAACTGCGAAGGCCGCTAAGACCTCTCCAACCGCTGGGAGCCCGTGCTGAGCCCTAACGATCAAGACTGGATCATCCTTTCCGACATATTTTCCAGCGATGAATGATAGTCTGCTGGTCGAGGCAGCCGCCGCTGGAAGCATGTCTCTAGCCCTATAGACCTTCGAGATCGCGTATCTCCCAGGGGTTCCGAGCAGTCCGAGGATGTCATAGCTCTCCTCAGGAGCCTTAAGCCTGACGACCTTACCCTCCTTCAAGTCCATGACCTCGAAGATGAATCCATCGTGGAGGGATGGATCTATCACGAGCCCAGCTGTGTTGAATGGGTCTGCGAAGATCTTATAGAGCGGTAGGTTCCACGCACCAGGCTCGGTCTTATCCGCCGCGAAGACTATGACTGGATCGGATTTCCTCTCCTCGAATTCTAGTTCGGCCACTCCTGGCCCCATCCCCCTCACGTTTCCGCTGAAGGCCTCCTTCAATAGATCCTGTCCAGCTCCATAGAGTTTCAGAGGCTTTGAGACCTTCTCGGTTATCTCCTTGAATGTATCCCAAGCCAATTTATGGATCTCAGGATTATTCTCTCCCTTATGATGGGTCATGACCAAACCGATGTCGTCTCCGACATGGTAGACGTAGAAGCTCTTTATCAGCCCAGACTCCTTGGCCTCAGCAAGCTTCTCCCTCGCATAGTCGAGCATCTTCTTATGGGGGCGGTGGTGGCCGGCGACAGATCCGACATCGGCCTTAATCACGCTCAACGTGGTCTTAACCAAACGCGATCACCGAGATTATTCAGCTCAGCCTCTATATATGCATATCGAAGATTTTTATACAAGCTCTCTCAGCCCACATAAACATTATTCGATTAAGGTTAATTAGATCCAGTGAGAGCTCCCCTAATCAGGGAGGAGAGCTATGGCTGAGTCTAGGAGCGGAGTTGGAGTTCCGGCGAGGGCTAGGCCATCGCTCTTAAAGCTTAGGCTCTCGATGATCGGCGTCTGGGCCGCTATAACCGGTCTCGCAACCTTGATCCTGACCGCGATTCTCCTCTATCTGGGGATGCCGATCTATGGGATCTATGGGATACTTGGATTCGTCGTGGTCTTCCACATCTTTCAATGGCTTATAGGCCCATACATAATCAACGCTATCTACCATGTTAGAGAGGTTAGATCTCACGAGTATCCATGGCTCCATAGGATTGTCGAGAAGCTATCTAGGAGGAGCGGATTGGACAAGCCTCCCAAGCTCATGATCGCCGAGATAGACATCCCGAACGCATTCGCCTATGGAAGCCCATTAACCGGAAACATGGTGGCGGTCACGAGGGGATTGTTGAACACCCTTGATGAGGATGAGGTCGAGGCGGTGCTGGGCCATGAGATAGGCCATCTAAAGCATAAGGATGTGATCGTGATGATGATGGTTAGCTTAATCCCAGCCATAATCTACTACATCGGATACAGTCTCTACATCTCTGGATGGTTTGGAGGATATGGCGAGGAGAGAGAGGGTGAGGGGGCGGGACTCATCCTCCTAATCGGAATCCTCCTAATGGTCATCAGCTACATCTTTAACCTCTTCGTCTTCTACATGAGCAGGCTTAGAGAATATTATGCGGACTCGCATTCAGCGATGGTCGCGGAGAATGGTGCGAGGAATCTTCAGAGAGGCTTGGTGAAGATAATGATGGCCACGGGCAGGCTTAGAAGATACTTGAGAGGAAGATCATATAGTCAGTTGAAGATGTTCTTCATAGCAGATCCAGACATGAGGTTGAAGAGGTTCAGGGGTAACGTGGATGAGCTCATCGAGGAGGTTAAGCGGGAGAAGCCCAGCATCCTCGTCGAGCTCTTCAGCACGCATCCACACCCAGCGAAGAGGCTTAGATTCCTAGATCAATTCATCGCCTAACCATCTTGGGAAGAAGCTTCCTAACTCCCTCAACGAGCCAAACTCCTAAAACCGCTTGAGCCACGAGTTCTCCGGGGAGCACTCCAAGATAGCCGAGGAATAGGATGTCCTTAACCGTGAACTTTGGGAGGATTATGATCGGGAGATAGGTTCCAACTATGATGGTGACTATGAGGGAGGATGTCAGGGAGGCGGCGACCAACCTAACGCGGCTATACCTCCTAGTCAAGGCCATGACAACGTATCCGGAGATGAGGTTCGCGAGACTCCCGAAGGCGACATCTATTATATTCGGCGGATAACCTACCGGAAAACAGTTTGCGATAATACATCCTAGGAAGACTCCCCAAGCCGCTGCCTCGCCGAAAACGGCGGACAACATTATCAGGGAATCCGAGAACCTCACCTGGAATGGTAAGAAGCTTATGGGGGCGAGGATCCAAGTCAATGCGAAGTAGGTTGAGGCTATCAGGACGACCTCGGCGACGATCGTCAAACTCGCTCGATTCATAAGCTCCGGCGATTCTCGAAGACCTTAACTTATAGACATTCACCTGGTTTTCAGCTTTGACAGCTCCTCAAGCCTTGAAACCTTTAAGGCTAAGATGGCGACCAACGCCTTCAGATCATAACCATCCCCACGTCTTAGAAATTCCGGAAGCTCCTCGGCTATGAACCCTATCTCCATTCCTCCCCTACCCTCGACTCGCTCATAGATCTTAGGCGATGGAAGTCTAATCTCCAGCATGCTTGGATCTAGATCTCGGACACCCTCCTTAAACTTGCTTAGAGATGGGATGGTGATGTTAGCCGTAACCACCTCATTCAGATAATTTTCATCATCTCCAACCCTCAAGATATTCGGCTCTACCGGCTTCAAAACTCCATCAGAAGTCAATTGAGCTATGAATTCTTGGCTTGGTGCAAGCTCGATCCTATCCCCATTCTCGTCGCTCACTTTCCTTATTCCGAGGCTTCATCCTCGATCTCCGCTATCTTCCGCTTAAGCGAGTCATTCTCGGCTTGAAGCGATGAAACTTGGTCTTTCAAGCTCTGGTTCTCGGATTCCAGATCTGAAACCCTCTGCTTTAATTGCTCGTTTTCTCGTTTGAGCTTGACGTTTTCATCCTCTAGAGCCTTGAATCGCCTCTTTATCCTCTCGGCGACCTCCATCGGCAATCCGGTCTCCCCATCTATCCAAGGCATGATTACTCGACCCCTATGAAGTCGAATGTGATCTTTCCATCTAGGATCTCGACCTTTCTAACCGGTATCCTGAACCCCTCAGGCGCTATGAACTCGTCTCCGGCGTTCTGGAAATATAATGCTCCGACTGCCCGATCATTTATGATCGCTAATGATTCGTTTTCCTCAGCCCTTGCCTTGAGCAGGTATAGCTCCGTGAATCCGAGGTCTCTCGGCGTGATCTCCGGGTTGTCGAATAGTGCCTGATACTGGGTATATGCTCCCGACGCGAGTCCCTCTCCAGCCCCCCAGATCTCCCAGCTTATCTGAGACAGTTCTCCGGGATCACGGTTTCTCTCATCCTCTCCGCTCAAAACGGTTATCATCGTCTGAGTCGATGCGGAAGAGGTTATGATTGGAGCGGTCAAGGTATAGTCATCGAATCCGCAGAACTCCATGCTTGAGGATGTCTGCGCCTTTATCTTCAATGCGAGAATTGGCTTAGCGGCATTAGGTAGATTCGATAATAAGCTCCTTGTGCCATAGTAAATCTTCTGATATTGGACTCCATCGAGCTTGAAGGAGAGGTTCTGGCCATCGACTATGTTCCAGGTCTCGCCCGAGTCTTCTGATTTCGACATGGCGTTTTCGGGTGAGAGCGACTCAGACCCGGAATGTATGATGTAGTGATTCGACTCGTCTCCGCCGATCATGTAGATTACGAGGGAATATCTCTCATCGGGTCTCAACGCTATCGGATTGTCCAAGGATTTACTCACCCATCCATCGCTTGTGCCGAATGACGCCGGATCTATCTCTAGCGAGAGGAGTTTTTCATCGGAGGGGATATATGCGTCTATTAGCGATGTGAACCGAATCCTAAGGTCTCCCCTCGACACCCAGCTTCCATCGGGTATGTCTTTTTTCCATCCCTCTCCCTTATCCCAGACATCCGAATCCTGATAATAGTATCGATAGTAGCCGCTCTGTCCCTCAATCTCCTTGAGCTTGAGGCAGAAGGCGTATCTCTCCCCGGGCTGGATCTCAAGGGGCGGATCTATGTCGAAGGGCACCCATGCGGGGGAGGTTGGGATCTCGGTATATGGCTTCGTGTCCGTGTAGAAGACGTTGGTTCCCGGCGTCCCATCCGGGTTCACATCTCTTATCTCGAACACGACGTCCTCGACGGTTCCATATCTCTTGAAATAGACCTCGACCTTGATGACCTTGACCCTCCGCGTCGGCGAATAGGTCTCGGCTATCCAGAATCCTCCGCCATCCGGAGTCGTCTCATACGTATTATTCGATTCGTTTCCCTCGACCGCCTGCTTGGAGTATTCCTTGAAGATGGTCTTCCTAAGCTCGACTATTAGAGGATTCGAGGGGCTGCCATTCTTCCTCCCATAGAGCTGGATGGCGGATAACTTGATGGCATTTTCTCCGGTCTTAAAAACTTGAGCTATCTGATTGGAGCCGTAAACTTGATTCTCGGTTCCCGTATTCTCGTTCGAGATCTGGGTCGAGGGAGTGGTATCGACGCTCCAAGTCTTGGAGGTCTTATCGGCTTTTTGTTCCCCTTCCAAGGGGATGGCTTTACCGTAAGGCCACCTGACCGGCTCTCCCTCAAGCTCGGTATAAATTACTTGGCTCATCCACCCTCCCTCCAAACGAACTTAGCCAACTTAACTCTAAGGGATTCTAAATCTGGAGATGATCTAGTAAGCGTGAACTTGAGCTTAAGCTGTTGGGGGAGATCGTGGTGAGGATCATCAGGGGCGAGCCATACTGCGACCACTGCAAATCATTCACATGCGGCCACGCGAGATATGTCAAGAAGCTTTATTCGAGGAAGAGGAGGGAGATCTTGATGGAGGAGGCAGATCTAGGAGACTGAACTCATCTTCATCCATACAATCTCCTCTCAAGGTTCAGCAACCTCTTTAATGCGAGCTTCTTCTCCTCTCGCTCGACCTCGGCGGCCTCTAAGATCTGTCTCATAAACGCTATCGCCCTATCATAGGTTCTCCTAGAGACAGGGTATGGGACTCCATCCTTCCCACCCACCGCGAAGCTAAACTTCAATGGATCTCTCCAATCTATTCTCGCCCCATAGATAAGCGCGGAGATCAGGGCGAGAGCCCTTATGGTCGATGGCCCAAGCCCCTTAACCTCTATGAGCTCCTCATAGTCTCTTGGCCTCCAATCATACGCTCTCCTAACCGCACTCCAGTTAATTCGCTTAGGCATGTTTAGGTGCTTTGGGATGCTTATCCTCTCCTCCACATTCTTCTCGATCCAAGCCGTTAGGGTCTCCTGCTTATTGATGGCAAGGTTCACGAGCCTGATGAGCTTTGAGGGGTTCTCAGAGACTAGGTCGACCGATGTCTTCCTCGCCTCCTCGCTCTCCCTAGAGACCATGTTTAGGACGAGCTTCTCGGATCTCGATCCAGCTATCCCTGAATGCGGTTCGACGACGAAGCTTTCGACATCCTCTCCGATCCAATGATATCTCCTAGCATATCTGAGCTCGGGGTTCATGCCCTGTTGGATCACCGTCCATTCCCCATCCTCCGTGAAGATTATGATGTGATGGTAGATTTGGTATCCGTCTTGGAGGACCGCGTTATCGACCTTTGCCGTCAGCCTGCTCGCCCTAATCAACTCATTCACGACGCTATCGCTTAAATCGAGTTCTGAGATCTTCTCAGGGATCTTTCTACCCAGCCCTCCCTTACCTCCAATCGCCATAACCCCATGGCTATCTAGGCTCAAGGCTTCTCTCAAGGCTCCGGTCACGACCGTGGTCAAGCCGCTTGAATGCCAGTCGAATCCGAGCACGCATCCTAGGGATTGGAACCAGTATGGGTCTCCAAGCCTTCTCAATAGCTCTCTCTTCCCATGATCCTCCACGATCACCTTGACTATGGCTGAGGCCATCGTCTTCATCCTCTCCATAAGCCATGGTGGAACATGGCCTCCATGAAGCGGTAGATCCGCCGTTCCTGAGATCTTCACCGATCTCCTCAACGAGCTCCCGTAAGATTAAGGTTTCGCTAGGAGTGCTTGACCTCAACCACCGCCTCAGCGAGCTCAGCCGGCGCCCTCCTACTACGCCAGATCACATATACTAGGATCGATGCCAAGGCCACGGCTAAGAGCGCTGTGAGCATGGGCTGGGTCTTCCTCAAGACAATTATCGCGGGCGCGAAGAGCATGCTCGCCAAGTTTATCACCTTTATCAATGGGTTCAGGGCTGGGCCCGCTGTATCCTTTAATGGGTCTCCAACCGTGTCTCCGATGACCGCCGACTTATGCTGCTCAGATCCCTTACCCCCATAGTATCCATCCTCGATCTTCTTCTTCGCATTATCCCATGCTGCGCCGCTGTTCGCCATGAAGACTGCGAGGAGCTGGCCAGTTAGGATAGCTCCGCCCAAGAATGCTCCTAACGCGAGTTCTCCTAGGAGGAATCCGACCAGCAGCGGGGTGAGTATGCCTATGAGGGCTAGGGAGACGAGCTCTCGTTGAGCGGTGTAGGTCGCGATCTCCACAACCCTACCATAATCAGGTCTTGCAGTCCCCTCCATGACTCCGGGCTTCCTAAACTCTTCCCTAACGATCTCGATTATCTTTGAAGCCCCTCTCCTAACAGCCCTTATCGCTATCGAGCTGAATAGGAATGGGACCGCTCCTCCAACCAATAATCCGGTGAATATTATGGGCTCGGCTATATTCAGCTCCAAGAACTTCTCCCCCATTCTCACGCCGATCGTCTCAGCATAGGATGCGAAGAGGGCGATCGCGGCGAGGACCGCCGAGGCTATCGCTATCGCCTTCGTCACAGCCTTCGTGGTGTTTCCAGCCTCGTCTAGGGCTGCAAGCGCTTTCTTCGTCTCTGGATCTGCTTGAGAAAGCTCCGCGATTCCACCCGCGTTATCGACTATGGGGCCGAAGCTATCCATCGCTAGATTGTTCCCAGTTAGGGTGAGCATTCCTATGCCGGCTAGGGCGACGCCATACATCGCGAAGATTATCCCAGATCCGGCGAAGATGAGCACCGAGACCATTATCGTGGCCGCTATTATCGTGAGCGTCCAAGTGGTGCTCTCAAAGCCTAGGGATAATCCGCTTAAGAGGAGGGTTGCGGCACCAGTTCTAGAGGATCTCGCTATCTCGTCTACGGGGCTCTTATAGGGACTTGTGAAATAGTCTGCGAGCTTATTGAAGCTTATCGCCAGCAACACTCCGACCATTACGGCGACGAATACTCTTAGATCCTTGACATAGAAGTGTGCTAAGACGAATGTGCTCAGGATCGTGATGGCCGCGGATAGGTCATAGGATAGATCCATGGCCTTGAAGGCGTTTCTCTTAACCCATCTCCTCGGCCAGAGCGGGACCATATACGTCCCTATGATCGTGCTTATAACCCCTATCGCCCTGACCAATAATGGGTAGATTATCCACTTAAAGTCGAAGGGCTTGATCGCGAGCCCCAAGAGCATGGCCGAGACCATGGTGACCTCATAGGACTCGAAGATGTCCGCGGCCATCCCTGCACAGTCTCCCACGTTGTCTCCAACTAGATCCGCCACGACCGCGGCGTTTCTAGGATCATCCTCCGGAATTCCCTTCTCGACCTTGCCGACGAGATCTGCGCCCACGTCAGCCGCCTTAGTATATACTCCTCCGCCGACCCTCATGAAGAGAGCTAGAAGGGTTCCGCCGAACCCAAATCCTAGAAGAACTTCCGGGGCTTGTGTTAGGTAGGTGATGAATATCAGGGTTCCTCCTAGGAGGCCGAGGCCGTCGGTCAGCATCCCCGTAACCGTTCCAGCCCTATACGATATTCTTAGAGCCTTCCTAAAGTCTCTCCCAGCATATATCGCCGTCCTGATATTGCCTTGGATAGCTATATTCATCCCGAAGTATCCGACCATCGCGGAGAAGAACGCTCCCATGAGGAATGCGGCAACCCTCCCCAAAGATATGGATAGGGGGGCTCCAGCGACATGCGCTGATATGTAGAGGGCGATGGCGAGCGCTCCAATCACATAGCTGATCGACTTAAACTGCCTCCTAAGATAAGCGTTCGCGCCATCCTTAATCGCATTCCACGCCTCTAACATCCGCTCAGAGCTAGAGCTCTTAGGCTCTCTGAGGATCTCCCAAGCTAGGGTGGCCGCGTATGCTAACGCGGCGACTGCGACGCAGATTATCCCCCAGAGGGCGAGACTCTCGAATTGGCTCGGCATAACGTTTACCGATGGATCGGACATGGTTGTAGCCATCCCTTAATCACCGCCACATGCTTCCAACGATTAGCCTATAATTTTTAAATTTTAGTATTGTCGTGAAGGCTTTGAGAGCCTCGAAAGCCTTTTTCACACCGAATTCGTCTTCTAGAGGCTTCACAGCATTCAGCCATTTTTATCCACAATTATGGAAAGGGTTTATGGAGAAACTCGACCTCCACCTTCAGGAAATCGCGATCAAGTAACTGGGGAAGATTGCTATTAGGGTTTAGGCGCGATGGATAGACCCTTCAACCACCTTCGATCTTTTCCGGATACTTGACGATCTTCGATCCGAGGACATTGTTATTCGGCAATAGGATTAGCTTATTGTCATCCGTTCTCAGGGTCGTGAATAGTAGGCTCACGTCCTCGACCACTCCCTTAACCCCGGCGACCTCGACGCGGTCATCTATCATGAACGGCCTGATTAGGAGGATCATCATCCCGGATAGGATCTGGCTCATGATCTTTTGAGACGCGAATCCTACGACCATCCCCATGAATCCTCCTAAGGCCAATCCAGCTCCAGGAGAGGATAATGCTCCAACCACCATCGCCACCAAGGCTCCGAGCCCCAACACTCTAACGATGCTCCTAAGAGCAGCGGCCGCTGGATGACCATACTCAGCCCTAATCACCCAGTAAATTGTTCTAGCTATTGAGGAGATTATGAGGTAGCCGAAGCCTAGGAGTAAGCCATAGTCTATGTAGATCTTATAGTCTTTCGGAATAATCCAAGCCAGTTCTCCAACTATTATCGAGCATCCAACATATCCAATAATCAAGAGAATCAAGTAAACGACGCTCCTCTTAACCCCACCAGCCATCGGCGGAGAAAAGGGAAGCCTGCCTTAAATCTTATTAGCAGGCCGAGAAGACGGATAAAAATGGGAGAAAAGCGGGGGTAGCCAAGCCTGGTCAAAGGCGCAGGGCTCAGGATCCATGAAAAATGGGTGAGAGCCCCTGTCCCATAGGGGTTCGTGGGTTCAAATCCCACCCCCCGCAAATCTTCACCGGTATAGTTTTATGGATCTGGTGAGGATTTTGAAATTCAGAAGCAAATGAGAGGATTGAAGGATGGCGTTATTGCGTTCAAGTTAGAAAAATGCGAGAAGATCGACAAAAGAATGCGCGTTTAGTATGGTGTTTCTAGGTGATGTTTGATTCAGTTATGGTTTAAGATCTCTAGAAAATGGGTCAGCTATGTTTGGCTGATGCGAGCTTGATTGCTTCCGAGGAGATCTTGTTCTCCAATTCGAGATATAGTGGCTTGTATTCTTGAACGGCTCTCTCCAAGGCCTTCTCATAGGTTATCTCGCCCGCCTCGATCATGGCCATGAGCTCCTCGATCCTCCTCCTAGTCTCAGGGGTTACTAGCTTCGGGTCTATCGACTCCAAGACCTCGATGAGCTTCAGCCCGAGATCCGTCGGCTTAAACACCTTCCCCCTCTTAACGGCGTATCCCCTATCCATGATGAGCTTTGGGAAAGATGCCCTAGTTGCGTCCGTCCCTATCCCATTCTCCTCCATGAGCTTTAAGAGATCCGACTCGGTGAGCCTCTTCGGAGGCCTCGTCCTCCCCTCATGAAGCTTCAGCGAGACCACTTTAACCTCTTCGCCGTCCTCAAGCCTTGGAATCGGGTTATCCGATGGCTTGAAGTAGTCGTAGATCTCATAGAATCCAGGCTCAACGAGCTCCGATCCAGCCGCCCTCATCCTAATCCCGGCCAGATCTAGCTCAGCGCTCCTCTCTCTCCTCAAAGCATCCCGATAAAATGCATTTGCCAGAAACCTCTTGGCAACATAGCTCCAGACGGTTAGATGGATTCCAGACCCCTTATAGGCCATGACCGGGTAGATCGGCGTATGCGCTCCATCATCCTTCCTCCCCTGCCTAGGCTTGGCTTCGATAGATGGTGGGGTTACTCCAAGCCCTTCGACCGCGGCTCTAAGCGGAGAATCGTAATCGAATCCAGGCCTATACCTATTCGTCTCAGTCCTAGGATAAGAGATGAATCCCTCGGCGTATAGGTCTTCAGCAACTTGAAGTATTTTTGCAGCAGATTGTCCAGTGATCTTCGCCAAGTCTCTGAGCATATCATCGGTTCTAAGCGGGGTCGGCCTCAAGATCTTGACGAGCCTCTCCTCAAACCTCTTAACGACCCCATAGGGAGTTGATCGGGCTCTTTGATACGCTCTCTTCGCGTCTTCAAGGCTCCAGAACCTATCGCTCTCGGCCTCAAACCTCTCCCCAGAGCTTTTCTGAAAGATTGCCCTCAAGATCCAGAACGGCTTTGGCTTGAAGCTCATCCGCTCCCGCTCACGCCTAACAACAAACCATAGGGTTGGAGCTTGACACGATCCCCAACTGATCAACCTCACATTTCTATCATGTCTTCTGGCCGCGAGTGTGAGGAGCCTCGTGAACGCCGCTCCAGAGATTAGGTCGAACCTCTGCCTAAACAACGCCTTCATAACCCATCTCCAGTTCAAGTCATCCTCTAGATTCCTCCAAGCCCTCCTAAGCTCCTCATAGCTCGTGCTATTGAACCTCATCCTCCTATACGGCGCATCGCCCCTAACCTCCTTCCAGATCTTTAGGATCTCGGCTCCGATCAGCTCTCCCTCGGAGTCGTTGTCGGTGGCTATTATGAGTAGCTCGGCGTCTCTGAAGATCCTTCTCAGCTCAGCAACCGATCTCATATCCCTAACCTCATCCCTAAACTCTCGGACATCGAAGAGCCTCGATGGACTACACTCCCTCCAACCATATCCCTCAGGGAACTCTGAGTCGAGGATGTGGCCTCTAACAGATGTGACTAAAACTCTCTCTGCTTTGATCGCCTCTCTAATCCTCTTGGCCACGCTAGGCTTCTCAGCGACTATCACCGAGACCATTTCTAAGAATCCTCCCATAAACGGTTGCATCCGCTATTTTAGCCAACCTCCTATCCGCAAGATCGTTAATTTAAGACCGCTCCCCACGACATATCGGGGGAACACCTTTACCGTAAACAGCAAATCCTAGAAGACTTCGCTTGAAAAGTTTAATACGGCTCCCCAAATCTAATATTCTTGAGATAGGGGGCGTGGCCCAGCCAACTCATGAAGAATGGGGCTGAAGGTCTACGGCGCCGGGCTCCAGATCCCATCCAAGCTGGTCGGAGCAGAGACCCGGAGATCCCCGGTTCAAATCCGGGCGCCCCCACCCAACTATATCCTACTACACTCTATGATTTGATAAGCCTTGGATGAGTTAATGGCGTTCATCGGAATCGGAGCCCGCTAGACCTGGCTGTTTGATATTATCTTCTGTGGTGAAATCTTTATCTATCCTGATTTATTGGGTTGTTTTGAGGCGGCGGAGGTAGATGGGTTCTAAAGGGTATAGATGTAGGGTCTGCGGGAGGACGTTTAAGACCTCTTATGCCCTTAAACAGCACTTGAAGTCAAGCCATCCAAGATACTATTATGGGACTAGAATAGGCATCCCGTGCATGATAATCGCCGTCGTGGTTTTCGCCTCGTTATTCGCAATTTATCTAACCTCGCATCAACCCACTCAGACCATAACTAAGATCACGACCTCGATACAGACAACTTCTCAGATCGCCCTGACCACCACGCAGACCATTCAAAAGACGGAGAAGACCTGTATAGTTTACTTCACGTACATCGGCTGCCCAAACTGTGCTGTTACAGATCCGGTAGTCCTATCTAAGTGGCCTATGAAGTATGGGAGGTTTGTGGTGATAGAATATGGGTGGAGGGCTGGAGAATTGAGTCATCCAAACTTTCGGAGCGCCCTCACCTATGCCAAGGTCTATCACAGTCATGCAGCAGTTCCCCAGATAATCTTGAGCACGGCGAGGCGCTGGGTTGGAAGGGATAAGGTTCTAGAAGCTGAGAAGCCATTGAGCACCCTTAAGGCGAATCCATGTCCATTGATCTCGGACTCCAAGCCCATATCAAAGCCGTTCGAGAAGGTTAAGCTTAAAGAGCTTCCGGGGCTGCCGAAGATCTGGGCGAATGGAAGGATTCTCATCTCCCTCGGTAATGGGAGCTGGATCTTCGGATGGAATGGGAGTCGGGTGATGGTGGGAGATGTTGGGGATAAAATTATGGATGAAAAACATCTAAAGCAGCTATTGTTCGTGGATGATGTCAGGGGATGGTTGAGAGGATATAGGTTTGAGGTTTTAGAAGGTGTTAAGGTTCCCTTCTCAGGCTCAGCGTTTCCACCAAGCTCAGGATATGTTCCAGCCGCATACTTCGAGAACGCTGTGAAGATTCCCGTTGAGGCATCCGATCCACCTCCAAACGACTCGGAGAATTCTCCGATAAACCTCCTATTGCTCACGATAAGCATAGCTGGGATGGATAGCTTGAATCCATGCGCCTTCTACATCCTAACCTTCCTCCTAAGCATCCTGCTATACGCGAGGTCTAGGAAGAAGATCCTAATCGTTGGAGGGGTCTTCGTTATAACCTCAGGCCTATGCTACTTCCTATTCATGGCCGCTTGGCTCAACATATTCTTGTTCGCCGGCCAGATAGAGATCTTAGTCTGGATCGTTATGGGGTTCGCGATGCTCGCCGGAATCCTAAACATAAAAGACTACCTATATCCCAAGCCCATCGAGTCTGGTGGTAGGTTGGCGAGGATCGGGGCGTCCATGAGGAGATTGTTGAGGAAGGGATCTATGCCCGCCTTAATTCTCGGATCATTCGCCCTAGCATTCACGGTCAACATCTATGAGCTTATATGCACGGTCGGCTTCCCCGTGATCTACACGGAGATCCTCTCATCCTATAAGCTCCCCCTAATCGTCCACATCCTCTACCTAATCCTCTATAACGTGATCTACATAATTCCATTGGCGGCCATAGTCTTGGCCTTCGCATTCGCTCTCGGCGGGAGGAGGCTGACGGAGTATCAGGCCAGGGTCTTGAAGCTCGTCTCAGGCTGGCTCATCCTAGTCCTCGCCCTAACAGTCCTCCTAAACCCGGCCATGCTCGAGCATCCATTAACCTCCCTCCAAGTCATGCTCATGGCCCTCGGAGCCTCAGCCCTCACCATGGCCTTGGAGAGAGGGGTTAGAGGCTGGATCTATGCGAGGAGAATGCGTGGCCCTCCTAGGGCTGATTGAGGAAACCTTATAAGCCCATTTAAGACTTTTAGAACGCCTAAACCCGATCTTAGGCAAAGGACGAGGCTGATCGAATGAGACTAAGCCTTAGAGAGAGGCTGGAGCTCCTCAGGCAGGGAATCATAAGAGGCTACATAATTCCAAGCCTTGAAGAACGCGGATATATGGTGAGCACTTGGAAGAGGCCTATATCGCTTGAAGACATGATCTTGAGGGAAGATGGATGGAAGCCCATCTATACGAGGTTCACGAGCTGGGAGACCTATACTAGAGGCTACCCCCTCTACCTATACTTCAACACATTCTATGGAGATGTCTATGAGAAGGCGTATAAGAACTGCTTCGTCGAGTTCCTCCTAAACGTCAAGAACCTCAAGCTCAAGCCAAAGCTCATAGGGGTCTTCACGAGGCTAAATCTCCCAGGAGGTGGATATTATTGGAAGCATAGGATGGCCATAAACCTGAACTTCCCCGAGGCCTGTGTCAAGGAGATCGACGCAACCTACGACCAATTGATAATCATGTTGGATAGGGAGGGAATGCTTGAAGAGCTCGCATCATGCGAGTAGAACGCTCTTAGATAAATTTAGAAGGCTGATGCCCACGCCAGCTTTTTAGGAAATCATCGCCGGGAGCTTAGGTAAATTTAAATTTGCTCTAATCACTAGCCGAGTTGGGTAGGGAGTTGATAATTCCAGCGAAGAAGCTGATAGTCGTCGCCTTAAGGGATAGGGAGGAGGAAGTATTGAGGAGGCTCGGAGAACTCGGGATAATTCAATTGAAGAAGCCGAGCGAGAGAGATGTTTTAGGGCTGACCAAAGAAGAGGAGGCGAGGCTGAGAGAACTCGAGAAACTCTATGAGAGGCTGATGGAGATCAGGAGAACCCTAACGCTTAGAGTCTCAGAGCTCCCTGAAGAGAGGGTGGAGCAAGAAACCTATCAAAGATATCATTTGCTTAAGTGTAGGCTCAGGGAGCTTGAGGCGGAGGAGAATAGGCTTAGGAGGAGGCTGGCCTCGATTAGATCCTTGATCGAGATCGGGGAAAAGGAGGCTTTAGAGGAGGAGAAGTTTCAAGATCTACTCTCAACAGCCGGATTCAAAGAGCTTTCCTTAAAGGAGATCTCAGAAGATCTCAAGGAGCTTGAGGAAGTCCTCCAAGACAAGTTGAGGAGAATCTGCGAAGAGATCCAGACGGTGAGACATGAGTTGGAGGAGATTAAGGCTTCATTCATAGGCTTCAGCCCAGAAGAAGAGAGCAGGCTTAGAGCCACCAGAGAGCTGTATGAGAGATTCATGAAGCTTAAGGAGGTTCTTCCTTCAAAGCCCATGGGACGTGAAGAGGAGGTCGAGATAAGTCTAGATGAGGTTAAGAGGATAATCGAGCAAGCCGAGAGATATGATGCCCTAAATGTAAGGCTTAGAAAGATTGAGAAATTGGAGGGACAGCTGAAGGAGGCGAGGGAGGTCATCAACATGCTTAAGAGCGCTGGCGTGAGGAAGCTTCCCAAACTTGGGAGATATGAAAATCTAGAATCCTTCGCCGGGACGATCAGCTCGGCATCCATAAATAGCTTTAAGAAGTTCGCGTCTGGGAAGCCTATAGCCTACGATGTTAAGAGAATCGACGGAAATCTGGCCTTCATCCATGTGGCGTGCTTGAAGGACTTCGCGATGGAGGTTAGGGCCATGCTCCTAACCCTAAACTTCAAAGAAGTTAAGGGATTAGCCGGACTTCCAGAAGACATAGATGAGGCCAGAGCGATGATTGAAGGAAAGATCAGACAGTTAGATGAAGAGAGGAGGTCTATCGATAAGGAGATCCAAGAGATAAGGGAGAACTTTTTACCCAAGGCCGAGACCATCTTAAAATTCCTATCCATTAGGCTAAGACTTGAGGAAGCCCTCTTAAAGACCATGAAGAGCGAGACCATGAGGGTAATCCAGGGATGGGTTCCAGAGGATAGGGTTGAGAGCGTGGACAGGGTCTTAAAGTCCCTTAGAGAGGAATTCGATGGAAAGCTCCTATATGAGTTCAGAGATCCGAGCCCGGATGAAGATGTGCCAACCACCCTGAAGAACCCGAGGATCTTCAAGGCATTCGAGACCTTGGTTAGACAATATGGTTGGCCCGGACATCTTGAGAGCGATCCGACAATAATCTCGGGAATTTTATGGACGGTCATGTTTGGGATGATGTTCCCAGATCTAGGCCACGGCATAACGATAGCCATCCTCGGATTATTGTTCTCCCGCTTCTTGAAGAAGAGTATCCTAGGATTGAACCTTAGGAGTCTTGGGAAGCTCATGATAGGGCTTGGAATAGCTTCGGCGATCTTCGGAGCATTAATCGGAGAATTCTTCTTGATAGAGATCCAACCCCTCCTCCCAACCCTTAGAGCTGGATGGCTTGAAGACCCGGCTGGAGTCGTTTGGCTACTCAAGATAGCGGTGTTCTTCGGGATAGCTCAAATGCTACTAGCCCTATCCATAAGCGTGAGAAACCACCTGAGAAGCGGACAGCTCGCAGAAGCAATTCTCGGCGAAAGAGGCGTCGCTGGAATCCTGCTCCTCCTCGGATTGGCCTTAACCGCCTTCAGCTTCATCGGGATAACCGTGATACCCGGGGTCTTAGAGTTTCCAGAGCTTGGGATGAAGGCCTTGACGAGCTGGCCATTCTTCATGACGGTAGCAGGGCTCGCCATGATCCTAGTCAAGCCGTTCATTACGAGAGAGGAGAAGGTGATGGGGGTGGGCTTGGTGCTTGAGACCTTCATCTCCCTCCTCGCAAACATGTTCTCATACATGAGGATAGCTGGATTCGCGATAGTCCACGCGGCCTTAGCCATGGTGGTCTTTAAGCTCATGCAAGTGAATCCATTGATGGGGGTAGGGGTTGGACTGATCTTCCTAAACCTCTTCGCTCTCACGATAGAGTTCCTCGTATGCACGATACAGGCCTTGAGGCTCCTCTACTACGAGTTCATGACGAAGTTCTATCAGGGGACTGGAACACCATATAGTCCATGGAAGCTTTAAGCTATAGCTTAAATACGTGGAAAAAGCATACGTCAAGGGGTGGATGTGATAATGGCGAGGATTAGAGCCACCCTACTAGCTCTCACAATCTTCATGGCGATCCTAGCCGGAATGACCCTACCAATAGCGGCGGATGGAGCCGCTAAGCCCGCAGAGGTTCAAGCAGCTGAGACCATGGCCAGGGCGGAGATAGAGATTGGAAAATTCCTAGCCATGGCGCTCTCAGTAGGTATCTGCTCGGCTGCGGCGGGCTATGCGGTCGGCAAGATAGGCGTCGCGGCGATAGCCAGCGCTACTGAGAAGCCTGAGATCTTCGGTAGGACTATAATCTTCGCCGGCCTTGCCGAGGGTATCGCTATTTACGGCTTATTAGTCGCCTTCCTCATATGGATAACGTGAGAGGGTGAAGATAAGATTAGGGGCGAGAAAGGCGCTAGGTCTTTACTTTTTAATCTTGATATGCATTCAAGCGGTAGGCTTGCTCCACTTCCTAAAGGAGCCCGGATTTCATAAGGGGATAATCTTGGCGATCTTCCTCGGAACAATTTTGCCGATAATTCTGGGCTTGGCCTTCATGAGATTCGTCCAAGTCGCCTAAGCCCTTGGCAGGATCAGCAAGCCCCTCCTAACATCTACCGGTAGATTGTGGTGTATTGAGATGGCGATCGACCTAAGATTCCTATATTCAACCTCGCAGTCGAGGATATACTTTAAGACGTAGAAGAAGCTTATGTATTTCGAGATCCTCTTCTTATCGACCTCGCTCTTCAAGATCCTGAAATATTCTATCTCAGCCCTCCACTCCTCCCGCCTCATCAAAGCCTCGATAAAACTCCTATATCTAGGGAACTCTTCAAGGAGTTCCTTGATGCTCCTCAACTCCATTAATAGAATCTTCGACTTTCCAGCGGGATTGTCTATGAGGAGTTTTTCTGCGAGCCTCCTATCATAGCCGTAGAGCATCGGGAGCATACAAACCCTGATGTTATGGAGATCCAATTCCATCCCCAGCACCTCCATCGCATCTCGCCTATCATCTCTCGGGATCTTAGAGATCTTATCGAACACTCCTCGATAATAGATCCATCTAAACATGCTCTCAAGTATGAGCGGGTTCTCAACTTCCATCTCACAGATCTTCCTATACATGGTCTCGGACAAGAGGCTTATGAACTCGTTGAAGTCCCTCGCCCTCACGAAGGGGTCTAGATCCATTCCACCAAGCCTCTCTGAGGGTATTATCAGCTCCTTGATGCGCTCCGCGGATTCACGGGCGATCTTCATCCTCATAATCCTGATCAGATTCTGAACCTCGAACCTCCTATAATATTGAATCAGAAACTCCCTGATGTTCTCGAAGGAGATCTTGAGGAGAGTTGAGAGCCTATCGATGAACATCTCCGTTAAGGCGGCCTCGACATCCCATAGGCTCTTTGCCTCGGAAAGTCTCCGACCATAGATGGTGGAGAGGATTTCGACAAATTCTTCAAGCCTTGAGAGCGATGCAAGCTCTAGGATAAGCCTTCTCGGGAGAAGTCTGCTCTTATATGCATGGCACTTACATACCAGGTATGTTGTCAAGTGGCTCTCCTCCTCGTCAAGGTCTCCTTTATCTGCTTAAGCCTTATGATCTCTTCGAGCATCTCATCATCCAACACGCCTTGGATCCTCCTTATAGTCTCCTCATAGCTTGGGATCACGACCTTTTCGAGGGCGTTAACTCTGATATTGGTCTTTCTGAGATCCTCGGCTAGGTTCTCGATATAGGCTTCAAGCTCCGCGAGCTTAGCTAAATCCCTCATCAAGGTTGATGTCTTCTCGGCTAAGGGTATGATCTGAGGGGGATAGAGGTTTGTGTAATCCGGTATGTCTATTTCCCGCAGCATGGGGATGACCACGCCTATGACACTCCTCGGAATTATCTTCACCTCCATCCTACCCCTGAGATAAGCTGAATAGGTTTCGAGATCGGCGCTCCCGAGGGTTGAGTGGAGTAGGGAGAGCTCTCGACAGACTTCCTCCATCTCATCCTCTACAATCCTCCTAAGCTCCTTAAACCTCTCAAGAGCCTTTCTCAACTCGGCCATGAGCTGATCTCGCTTCATTTCAAGGAGGTCATGTGCGTCTCTGATGAATTCAAGCCTCCTCTTCAAGTTGAGCAGGAAGCCCTTCGTATATCTGACTCCGGTCAGGGACATCTCCTTCACCGACCTTGAAGCCTATACTTCCTATGATACTTCTTGATGTGCTCCTCGCTTATCCTTATGAGCTCCTCTTCTGGGAGCATGGAGAGAAGATCCCAAGCTATCTCAAGAGTTCTCTCGATACTCCTATTCTCGTAGACGCCTTGATTGATGAATTTCCTCTCGAATTCATCCGCGAACCTCAGGTATCTCCTCTCCCTCTCACTTAGGCCAAGCTCTCCAATGATCCTCGCTAAGCTCCTAGCCTTAACGCCCTCGGCATAGGCCATGTAGAGCTGGCTTGACACCTCCATGTGATCCTCCCTGGTCTTCCCAGCTCCAACCCCATCCTTCATCAACCTCGATAGCGATGGAAGCGGGTTGATCGGTGGATAGATCCCCTTGAGATGAAGTTCTCTGCTGACTATGAGCTGACCCTCTGTTATGTATCCGGTTAGATCTGGGATTGGATGGGTTATGTCTCCTCCTGGCATGGTCAGGATGGGCATCAAGGTTATTGAACCCTTCTTCCCCTTAATCTTTCCAGCCCTCTCATAAATGGTCGCCAAATCACTATACATGTAGCTTGGATAGCCCTTCCTAGATGGAACCTCCTCCCTAGCGATCGAGAGAGATCTTAAAGCTTCACAATAAAGAGTCATGTTAGTTAAGATTGTTAGGATGTGCATGTCTAGGTCGAACGCTAGGTATTCTGCTATGGTTAACGCTATCCTCGGGGCGATTATCCTCTCGATCACTG
>Ga0190363_1000240_pt1 | contig 31379 bp, 34 predicted proteins | sample 48721867_MG_FD_161272 | JGI IMG/M metagenome (GOLD analysis project Ga0190363, IMG submission 161272) | Hydrothermal vent microbial mat bacterial communities from Southern Trench, Guaymas Basin, Mexico - 4872-18-6-7_MG | ecosystem: Environmental > Aquatic > Marine > Hydrothermal vents >... | reverse complement strand
TGCCAATACATTAGATACTGACGTTAAGGTTTGACAGCAAAAATTTTAAGTCTACGTATAACATCATCAACGGTGAGCCGCGGTAGCTCAGCTTGGTGGAGCGCCGCCCTGGTAAGGCGGAGGTCCCGGGTTCAAATCCCGGCCGCGGCTCCACTCTCTAATATCAAATTACTCCAGGACTATAGATATGCCACGGGCATGTCTCCGAATCTTTCTGATTTAACGACCTCGCCTGGTTCTACTTCCGCTGGTATTAATCTAACACCAATACTTCTTCTCTTTACAATACTTAGGAAGTAAGCATCATAGAGTATTTTCTTTAGTTTTTCTTTTTCATGACTCTCTACATTTATGGCTGTCATGTCGATGCCAGCTACACAGTACATTGCTAAGTGCACTAAGTCTCTTACCCTTAATTTACCTTCTATTACCCTCTTCTTAAGTAAGTTATCCTCAGCTACGGGAAGCATTACTTCATTAAATCCAATCACATCTGCCTTCGCATCGATAGCTAGTTGATTAATCAGCTGATTGAGTTTAAATACTGCCCAGCCACTTCCAGGCTCTGGTATACTCGCTCCGTTTATTAACTCTACAATCTCTCCTACACTCTCACTCATCCAAGGTGATAGAGAAAGATCTAGTCCTAAACACCTAACTCCCGTTTCTGCTTCTATTTCCTTACAGAGTGCGAATACCTTCCTTACATAACCAACTAAAGCTCCATACTTACGTGAGTCCCTAATAACCACTTTAAAGAGATCCGCATACCTCAAAGCTATGCTAACACCCCATAAGCCGCTACAAGACGTAGATATCGGAAAATATGGGGTAAGTATGCGCCTCGGAAACACTATTGCTAGCCTAGTAAATACCTCGGACTCACTACCGTGCCTCCATAAACATTCAATATACCAATCCAGTAGTTTTACATCACTGACCAGCACAGAACCAAATAGGTTTTCACTTAACTCTAAAGACTTAATTAACAGCTCATACTGCTCCACACCCTTAACTTCATCCAGATGCAGTCCTGCAACAACTACGCCACACTCGTCAGAAAAATTACTTAAACCCTCTGCCATATCACGCAAGGTACTGCCCTTAACATCTTTAAGGGAAGGAAAGGAAGCTCTGAAGCCCCAGCACTCAAGAGAGTATCTATTCAGTAATTTTCTACTAGCCTCTATAATCGACTTAACCTTATTTGTGAGCTCCTCTGCCTTGCCCTGGTCACTTAGATGCTCAGGAACATGAATAGTTATTGCTCTAATAATTGCCAAGACTAACACCTTGTGAATATTAAATCTGTTGTTTAATTTTTGATATGACCCTTATACCCTCAATTACAGTCCATGGATACTGTCCGCTTTCATCCTTCTCATATTTCTTAACTAGATCCCACACATTGAGTAAAGCCGCAATTACAGCAGTAAGTGCCTCCATTTCCACGCCTGTTCTAGCGCTTGCTCTCACAGTAGCTTCAACCCTCACTCTATCTTCACCAACTACCTGGAACCTCACATCAATAAAAGTAATCGGTATATTATGACATAGCGGAATTAATTCAGGTGTTTTCTTAACTGCTTGAATAGCAGCAACCTTAGCTATAGTAAAGACATCGCCTTTCTCCACTCTACCCTCCTTGATTAGCTCTATGGTCTCCTTTCTTAACCTAATATACCCTTCAGCTATCGCTTCCCTAAAGACTTCATTTTTAGGTGATATATCAACCATCCTAACACTCATGAATACACTACCTAATCTACATTACAACAGAGAGGTTATTGTAACTTTAGCAAAGGTGTTAAGATCTTAAGCTATTAGGCTGTAGCTATGAATAATAATCTGCTGCACCTACTACCGTTACTCGGTTCCAGTAACCTACCTCCTGAATAGCATATTACCTTAGATTCACTAAAACCTATTGAATCAACTATCAACTTAAACTCCGTTGCTGTATATAACCTGAGGGTATCACTAACTAAGTATGACCTACTGATACCTCCTTCCTTAACTATAGTTATTAACCTCTTGAACCTGTTAACACAGTTAACCCAGTCAACCATTTCCTTCCAGTCAGTAAGTACTAAGTACTCGTCCTTTTCTGAACCCTCAACATCCCATATAGCACACCTACCCTCACCTCCCCAGCTGCCTAGTCTAAACATGAACTCGTGCGGATTAGGAGAATCAGCTACGAAGATGCCGCCTCCCCTAAGTACATACTTTACTGACTTCAGGAACTTTATTAGATCATTAAGCTCTCTCATGTAAGCTATTGACGTGAAGAACATAGTTACAGCATCAAACGATCCCTCGCTGAATACCTTACTTAATTCCCTAGCATCACACACAATAAACTTAGCCTTAAGTCCTAATTTCCTAGCTTTCTCCCTAGCTAACTTAACAACCTCCCTATGAAGGTCAGTACCAACTACTGCGTAACCTCTGCTTGCTAACTCAAGAGTAGGTCCTCCAGTGCCACACGCAACATCAAGTACCTCCTTAACCTCACAGGCTCACATAAACAATTAATAATGTAGGATATATACTCATATCAACTGCCTGAGCAGTTCCCTTAAGTATAAATTTGTGTATAAGGTAATTCTTCAGGTAAGCTCTTAGCTACTTTAATTCTTAGGGAATTAAAATATAAAAAACTTACATTTCGTTTCTTAGCTGATTCAGCCATAAGAATTTATGTGTGGCGGGCCCGCGGGGATTTGAACCCCGGACCACCGGCTTAGAAGGCCGGCGCCCTATCCTGGCTAGGCGACGGGCCCAGGAGCCTGTCACTATTTTTAGATTATTCTGGGGGTTCTTAAGCATTCTTTGAATTCAAGTTCGAGAATTAACCTAGAGTTTTATCTAGGTGTTTAAGTACTTGTTGATGTCTTCGACTTTATACTTGAAGTTCTTTAAAATTATCTTGCCTGCTATGTCATAAATCGCTTTTGCTTTTTTCAGGATTAAGTAGTCACTTGAACAGACTACGCCGCCAGTGCTTATGACTTCAATATCTGCTTTTTTAGCTAGCTTAACTTCTGCATCACTAATTAATTCCCTTATTATTTCCGCATGCCGCGCACTCCAGCTCACATTGCTATCCAGTACAATTGCTATACCACTTACATTTAATCTAGTTATTTCATCATTAAGCATTTCAAGTGCACTAAGAACTAGGGGTGTGGAAAAATCCTTAACATAAGCACTTCTAAGATCTCTTACAATACCGTCATCACATAAATATAAGGTTCTACATTCTATAGCTGAAACAATAGTTAAGATGGTATTATAGCCATCAATAATTAATTTGTCCCCTGGGCCCACATTATCTCTTATTTTATTCCTAATAGATACCACATCCTCATTCCTATGAATACATCGAAGTAATAAAGACCTCCACTCCCTACTTAGGGCGTACCTAGAAACAACAAAATCTAGTGATGCCTTTTGAGGGTAACCCCTATTAAGTAAGTACTTATAGTCCTTAATAGCATCAATGACTTTTCTCTCAAGCCTCCGCCAATTTTCTGTCATAGGTCTGACCTTAGGACCTACTCAGCATATCCTTCAATATAACCAGTATATCCTCCTTAACCCTACTACAGAATTTATCAGCAGGCTCCTTCACGAATCCTGAGGCATGATCCTTCTTGCCACCACCCTTTCCTCCATATCTAACTAGTATTTCGCTCAATAACTCCCTGGCATCGAGGTCTTTCGCTGCCTTAGTGCCAAGTGACAATTCTACTAGCGAACCTCCTCTTACTGGAACTACAACAAGTGCTACAATCTCAGGTGCTAGTGAATTCAATTTAATTAGCAACTCCCTAATAAGATCCTTGTCCGAGATGCTGAAGCACATAACACTAGCTTTAATTCCCTTATTAATCTCTACTGCCTCACCAAGTACCTGCTTCATTAGGGAATTCAATACCAGCTTACGGTAACTAGAAAGCATAGAGGCAGTACTTCTTAATTCATCTATAACAGCCTTTGCTCTCTGGACAACATCTCCACCAAGAATTGATGAAGCCTCAGCAAGCCTTAACTCTAGGTTCCTAGCGTACTCAAATACCTGTGTCCCTGCGACGTATTCTAACCTGACTACACCATCAGCTATTCTGTCGACATTAACTATTTTGATTGCGCCCACTTCCATAGTATTGCCTACATGCGTTCCAAAGCATGCTTCCGCATCTAACCCATCTATTTCAACAACCCTAATTACGGACTCTAGCGGCACACCTCCTTGATATAGCCTGAAGCCATACCTACGTTCTGCTTCGTACTTAGGAAGATACATAGACCTAACTCTTCTGCCTTCAATAATAACACTATTAGCTAGCTCCTCTATTCTTCGCACCTCATCCTTACTTAAGGGCTTATAGTGTGTTATGTCCAGCCTCGCTCTTTCCTCAGTTTTTTCAGCACCCGCTTGCCAGACGTGGTCCCCTAAAACCCGCCTGGCACAGCCTAATATTATATGTGTTGCTGTATGGTGTCTCATTAACTTATACCTGCGGCCCCAATCTATCCTTCCTATGACTACCTGCCCTATAAGGCTCTGTGGAATAGCTCTATCTAGCTTATGGATCACTATATTACTGATCTTCTGCACATCAAGTACCTTTACGGTATCACCTGACGGAAGTATAAGGTATCCTACATCAGCTGCCTGCCCACCTCCCTCAGGATAAAATGCTGTTTTATCAAGAACAACATAGGGTCCGTAAATCATTAGTACTGTAGCACTGAACTCCCTTACATACGGGTCCTCATGAAATAGGAGCCTAGTTGGACTAAGTTTATTTATTAATTCAGTTACTTCAGTAGGTACCTTAACCCTCTCAACCTGCTTAATGGGTGCACTACTGTGTCTCTTAGCAATTCTCGAATAGAAATCCCCTGGTACACTCAATTCAATACCATATTTGCTCGCAACTTCAGAAGCTATTTCAGGAGGAATACCATGACTGTTATAAAGTTCTATTAATTCATCTAAGCTTAAGCCCTTCTCGCCTTTCTTAACATACCTCCTCACTAATGAAGGAGCCCTTGATATTACTTCACTGTACTTCCGCGATTCATGGTCGATAACATCAACTATGTAATTCTTTCTTCTAATTAGCTGCGGATACAAAGAGCTCCAATACCCTATTTGCTTTAGAAAGAGCTCACTTAATACGTCCTCGCTCTTGAGTAGAACTAAAATTCTAAAGATTCTCCTCAACACCAGCCTAGCTAAGTAACCCTCACCTGTATTTGAAGGAACAACACCATCTGCTAACATCAAAGAAGCCGTCTTAATATGATCAAGTAACGTAAATACATTGATAGTATCATCTAAATACCTAGCTATATCTTCTTTACTAAAATCAGATTCCGACGCTATGAGATCCAGCAGCTTAACTAAGTCATCCTTTTTCTTCGGATTTAACCTACCTATGTACTTAATAGCTACATTAAAGAACTCCTCAGGCGGTGATACTAGGCAGAGGGCTCTAAAATACTCATTAACTAAATCACCATATATAGCGTGAAATGCTGTAGGTGACTTCTGCGTAAGCCATGAAATTCTTTCTATACCGTATCCTGTGTCAACTATTTTAATAGGCATTTCAACATACTTGCCGTTCCTTACATCATACATCATGAATACTAGCGTAGCTACCTCAAGCCCACCAACAGATACTTCAAAACATGGGCCAGCATTTCCACCACCCTCCCACCACGACTCCTTAAACGTAATTTCGTCTTCAGGAACACCTAACTCATCAACAAAGAACTCCTTAGCATACTCAACTGTTTCATGCGTAAAGTAAACATACTTGCCCGGGTAGTTAAAGGCATGATGCCCCCCCATAATGAAGTTAGTTAAATGCCTTCCAAACGTATAACCTATGCTGTCAATATCCTCTAACCTTATGCAGGGCTGAGCAATAACTAGTGGGTTAGCCGGAGGCGGAATTATACCTGAAGTAACATGCGGTTGAAATACAACTATTGAAGCAATTGTTAGGTAAAGATCCTCTCTCCACCTTGCAACTACAGGATGTGGCTCTATTACTTCATGACCTCTCTTCCTAAAGAACTCCGTGAATTTATCTCTTGTTTCCTTAACTGATAACGGCCCTACCCGTAATTTAATGTTGAAGAAAGTATAATCAGTGCATGGAGCATCATTACAGTCATCTCTAGGTAACAGTGACCAAAAGTATGCTCCACAATACCTACACCTCCGTCTAGCATAACCCCGTTCCTTGAACATTCGAACTCTGTATATACTTGGATCTACCTGAAAACCCATTCTAATCCCCCATCTGTAAGTACTACCTTTAACTACGTATATAAACCGAATTTATTAATTACTTGAGGCATAAGACAAATTCCGAAGAATGTTACTAAAGAAAATTAGTAATATAGATCCAAATCACCTTTAAGCATGTAGCATACTCATCCAAATAGTGATGATATTCCTTCAGCAATTTCCTCTTCACTAACCTCCTCCTTCTCTTCCTCTTCCTCCTCTTTCTTCTCCTCAGCTGGAGTTGCTTGAGGCTGCGGTGCTGTTGGAGGTAGTGAAATGCTTAGCCCTAAGTCAGGTACCTTTTGCGCTAAATTAGCTGCTAATACCAGTGCTTTGGATAATGCACTCCTAATCACTATTTCCGCTGTTTCAGGTGTTAGCAAACCTATTTCAGATATTAGTGCTATTGCCCTTAAGTGAGCTCTTGCAATAGCACCTGGCAGTACTTCTGGCAATGGCAAGGCTGCCTCGGCTGCTAATTCTTTGGCTACACTTACCGCACCTATTAATTCGTTCTTAAACTCCTCAATATTAACTACCAATTTATCAGATGGTAGAACTAAGCCATTATCCCATACCACCTTAAGTCTCAGCTTAACATGAATAGGCCTAATGCCCAGCTTCCTAAGTAGCGAAGCAAGCTCCGGACTTATTGCATCCCCTGCTTTAGCGACTCTGGTATCCTTAGCAATCCATATAATGCCTTCACGTACTTGAGTTGGGACCTTTAGCTTGCCGAAAACTGACAGCATAGGACCTGGCTGAATACCTGTAGGGCCTTGAGGCAGGTATATGTCATCTGTTGCTTTATCACCTGGCTTAGCGTACCTTAGTGCTGTGTGCTTTTCAAGCATTAGTACTAGTTCATAGGCATTGAGATTAGTGAAAATAAATGCGTTAGTACCGGTTAAGTACGGCTCCAGCTTATCTAGATTCCTTAGTCCTATTTCCTTAGCTGCTCTTAGAAAGAGCGAATTCTTGTAAACTTTAATAAATCCGTACTTCTCAAGCTCTTTTTTGATTTGCTTATACTGTGGTGTAGGTATACCCTCCAGATCAATAAATCCTATGGTCTTGTAATTCTGTAGTAACTTCTTTAACTCCCCAACTGTTGCCTGCTTCTTAACTATTGCAGGTCTTACTCTAGTCTTCTGTACTTTCTCTTCTTTACTTAACTTCTCGAGCAGCTTCAGCATTTTTGCTCTAGTATTCCCCTTCATTACATGATCACCTCAATAGGTGGGCCCATTGTTGTCTTAACAAATACTCTTGTTGATGTCTCGAAAGGTCTCTTAAATTTTGTCTTTATATGTTCTATAACTGCCATAATGTTATCAACTATATCTTCCGCCTTCATGTTCTCTGTACCAACTCTGCAACCAACCCATACTTGCTCCTTATTCCTTAATCTAGTGGTATTTCTGTATCTCTTAATTAAAACTCTTATATCAGCACTTAATGGAACAGGTATAGGAGCCTTTCCTCTGGGGCCTAGTGCCGGACCGAGAAGTCTTCCCACAGTTGCCATTAAGTCTGCTTTTACAAGTACCCAATCATAAGTTCTTGCCAATTTTTTAATGGCTCTCCTACTAAAACCTTTAACATCATCTACACTTAAAGCATCGACATCTGCTTCCCTAGCTTTAATGAGCATATCTCCGTCTGCAACAACAAGAATTTTAGGTTCCTTACCTAGCCCTTTCGGTAAGTAGACAGCATCTCTAAATTTTATTTCAGGAGACTTCCTATCAACACCCTTAAATACTACTATTAATTCTACTGACTGCTTAAAGTTCCTCCCCTTGCCTAATTCAATAGCTTTCTTAACTGCATCAATTAGTGACTCACGTGTCAATGGCACCCCTTATCACCTAACTACTTTTCCATTCATTTTCATATTTAAGCAGTAATTCATCATGAACTCCATTCTCAATCTCCTTAATAATGTCCCTTGGTTCCTTGCCGTCAACTGTAACACCTATTGTAGCTGCAGACGAAAGTATAGTCTTAACTGCAGCCTTTAAGGACTTTGCCGTTAAATCACTCTTTTTCATTATAGCTATCTTAACTATATCCTCGAGTGAAACATTCCCTACCTTCTGGTGTGCAGGATCTCCGGAAGGTCCTGAAGCACCTGCTAACTTAAGTAAAAGTGAGGTTGTTGTAGGGGATTTAACCTCTATCCTATATTCTTTAGTGTCTGTATTTACGTGTATGTTGACAGTTACTTCAAGACCTTCAAATTTCTTGGTTAGTTCATTAATTTTATTAATAACTTCATTTACATCCAGTCCATATTGGCTTATAGAAGGACCTAGCGGAGGTGAGGGGCTAGCTTTACCACCTTGCACTTTTGACCGTATCATCTTCCACGGCATGCGACATCACTTCCTCTTAATTACCCTTATATCATCACCTGGAACTGTAGCCTCCATTTTATAGGAGGCTTCGAGTATGTTGAGTGTGACTACGTTCTTCTGCACATCTACAGATATAACTGAAGCTTTTAAGCCTTTAAATGGACCTGAAATAATTTCTACGATATCTCCAGGCTTTACCTCCTCGACGGGTCGCTTAACCTTTATTAATCTCTCGACCTCTTCCTTCTTCAGCGACCCCATTGCCTTCCCTTTAACGTGCTTTATATCACGTGCTATTCTATGAACTACATGTAGCCCTTCTGCTTCAATAACTATATATCCCTTTATTTCGGGTGGTACGACAATAGCGTACAGACCTCCTACCTTCATACCCCTAGCTATCGACTCAAGCATCAATGCCACATTAGCTTCCTGACCAGCCGTAGTCCTAAGCACAACGTATTTTATCGGCCAGCTACCCTTACTGCCTTCCTCACCCACCTGCACCACCCTGAACAAACGTTAGTGCTAGGTGTATTAAGAAGCCCACTACACCTGCCAGCAATATACCTCCTATAGTTATCTTAAATAGTAGCTTATACTCATCAGGCTCAGGCTTTTCAGCTATAGCAAATATTCTCCTCCACGCCTCTAACAGCTCTCTTACCCCCACCACTTACCTACCTCGCCTTGAACTCATTGTTCAAGCAACTTATTAAGTATTTCATTAGGATCATACTTAATTAAGTCTTCATATCCTTGACCAATACCGACGTAAAGTATAGGCTTTCCTACAGTCATAATAATGCTGAGTGCCGAACCTCCCTTGGCATCGGCATCTAGCTTAGTAAGTATTACAGCATCAACACCTACTGCCTTATCAAAAAAAGAGGCTTGCTGAATAGCATCATTACCTGTTAATGCATCAAGAACAAGTATTTTCATGTCAGGTTTTACTACCCTAACAACCTTTCTAATTTCATTCATTAAATCTACATCAGTATGCATCCTACCTGCTGTATCTATTAAGACTACATCTAAGAAGTTCCTCTCAGCATGAATTACTCCATCCTTAGCTACAGCTGCTGGATCAGCACCGTACTTCCCCTTAATAAATGGCACTGATAGTCTTTTAGCATGAATTTCGAGCTGCTCCTGAGCGCCAGCCCTAAAAGTATCTGCAGCTACAATTACAGATCTTAATCCCTCTCTTCTTAACTTATAGGCAACTTTAGCTATAGTTGTTGTCTTACCTACACCATTTACTCCAAGAAATACTACTTTGAATGGCTTGGTTCCTTCCCTAATCATTTCAGTAAGATCCTTGTTAGGCTCACCTCTTACAAGCAAGTCATATATAGTATTACGTATTTTCGACTTAACTACGTCTTCAGACCCACCAAATCTACTTAATTTCGTTCCTACAAGCTCCTGCTTTAATTTCTCTTTAAGCAACTCAACTACATCATAAGCTACATCACCTTCTAAGAGAGTTATCTCAACTTCAGAAAATATATTCTCAAATTCTTCTTCACTCAATTCTTTCTTGGTTATTACATCCCCCAGCTTTCTACTTAAGTCAGTAAAAGCCTTTCTTATTCTGTTGAACATTATACCTCACTCTAGTAGATCCTCTGTTAATTAGAGATTAAATAAGTTCTCGAAATTTCTGCAATTGGGTACGGAAGTATTCTTGAAGTAAGTAAATTATATTAAAGATTAATCTATCCTTGCTGTCTTCTTGCCTGAGCAATAGCCGTATTAATGATTGCCTGTAGCTGACGGTAGTATCTCACTGCATTATTCAGCTCGCCCTGGAGAGACTCTATGGCTTTCTTAACATCGTTTTCCTTCCTACTGAGAACTTCAATTGCTTTATTTAACGGAAGTTCTACATAATACTCGAGTCCTATGTGAGTAATTACTTTATTCTTAATGGCTGGTGATACCTTAATCATTATGTGGCCTCTTCGATCTGCTGGTGTAATAATTTCTCTAATATCCCTAGTGTTAAATTCAGAAATAAGCTCTCTACTTGATATGATCTCTGCTAATTCACTATTTAATTGATTTATTTGACTTTCTAACGCTTCAATATACTTCTTGGCTTCCGCTAATTCCGCCATTAGGGCATCAAGAGATATTGCTATTCCCTGCCTTGACTGATTACTCAAAATACCATCCTCTTAGAGCTTCTAACTGCTTTATGAACTTAGATTTAGATTCTTCCGGTTTTATTTCCTTAACTTCAAGTATCTTTATGTGGGATCTCTTAAGTTTATGTCTACTGCCTAGTTCTGACAGTACTTTTTCTATAGCATGTTCCCTTGTTAGAGCTCTTACGTCTATTCTAAAAGCTTGCCACTCTCTCAGCTTATTAGGACTAAATAATGCTATCCCCTTAACTCTAAACACCTTTACCTCGCTCATGCCTTCACCACCTACCCAATATTTAGTGCTTTTGTAATTCTTAATATTTCAGGGCCCGTAGTTTTTTCACCTACTAGGGCCCCGTAATTATTCGCTACTAGCCCAGTCCTAATAAATGCTACGCCAAAATTCACAGTAGCAACATCTAGCTGTATACCGAAAAATTCCGCTAGCTTATACAATTCTTCATCTCTTATATCAGGATGAATGACACCGCCCTTATCAGTTATGACAGCCACCGAGCCAACTGTCGGAATTCCAGCTACTGATGTCTGAATATATTCTTTTATTCCTAAGAGCTCGCTCAATTTCTGAACTTCACTTTTATCTAATTCAGGGTGAAAAACAGCTGCTCTACTATTTGCTAATATTATGTTGCCAAGCGCGGTGAATGTGGTGTGAACTACCTGAACATATAGACCCAAATTCTTAAGATATTCTACTTCTTCATCTCGAGTTATTCTCGGTACTAGCAAAACTCTATCATTACCTGCTACTAGAACACCCAATAAAAAAGTACCAGCTATCCTAGCTTCTATTACATCAACATTAAGAATATCACTTACTTTTTTCTTTGCACTTGATTCAACACCCTGAGGAACTAAAGCTATTTTATTATTAGCAAAGACATATACTCCTATATTCGGGTTACCAAAAATTCTTAATTTGTCTAATGGCATTTAAAGCACCGCACGAGATATTATTGCCTACTAGGAGGTGTAAGAGGAATTGCTAATGCTACCTTAACCACCTTACCCTCACTGTCAAGCGGAATAACTCTAACTGCCACCCTACGTGGGGGCTTATCGTAGGCTCTGGAAAATATGTACTCATTTACTGATTCATCAATAACAATGTATTCGGCCTTTACATGCCTCTTGATAAATTCTCTTATCTTATTGATAGCCCTTGGCGCTCTCCTCCTTCTTCCTGTCCAGTAAAGACGAGATAAATTAATTACGTATATTTTTTCAGACATTATACATCACCTATCGCTCCTTAAATATTGCCTAGTTTTGCTCTTCTCCAGTGTCTTAACTTAGGTCTGAAGGGCACCTTCCTTAGAGTCTTGATAACTACCCACACAGGTATAGCCGAATTAGATTTTAAAGCCTTGGCTAGTCTTAATTTTCTTGCTACATGCTTATTTCTAGCCAATACTCACCACCTCTTACCTCGTATTCTTATCTTCACATCACGCCTACTTCTTGAATCTATAGCAGCTAATATTTGTTTTAGTACATCATCACTTATCCTCTCCTTGATCTGACCTGCTAGCGCGAGACTTATTAAGTACTCCTCAACAGTCTTAGCTAGCTCAGGCCTGACAAGCCTAACATTAGCTAACCTCTCACGTGCTTCGGGTGTGAGTATTCTCCTTAAAATAGCCTGTTTTTGAGCTTCACGAGCTAATTCCTCTTCTTTTTTCTTTGCTTCACGTGCCCTCCTCATAAGTTCTTCAAGTTGCCTCCGCTTTATCTCCTCAAGCTCTTCATCATAATATTCATCATTCACTTCCCCTTACCTCCACTACCATATTTCCTTAACTCCGGAATAACCTTAACTACCTCCTTAAACACTTCATTAGCTAATTTATCTAAGAGCGACCTACCTCTGGGTGATAGCGTCCTCCCCTTATTACCAGCCTTAATGACGAGGCCAGCCCTTTCTAATTGCTGAAGTATCTTCCTTATGTGTGATCCTCCAGCTTTTCTGAAGTGGGGCGGGGCTGAACCACGACTTTGGAGACCGCCATAAATTGTACGGAAAGTTTCTAGACCTATTGGCTCAGGACTAATGTATAATTTTCTAAGTATGCTTGCTGCTCTATAATACCACCAGTCAGGATTATCTGGAATTCTTTCCTTATGCGGACCTGTCTTCGCAAATAATGCCCACTCAGGAGGCTTTACTTGCGGTACATTTTCTTTTAAGTACCTAGCTAACACCTCAATGAACATGTCAGCTGGTACCTCTTTTACTGTAACCATTGCCGACCCTCCTACTACTCCGAAAATCTGTTTAAAGGTTTTATTAACCTTACTTTTTACTTAAATAAGACACAACCATCATAGTACACGGTTTAATGGGAATTATTCTAATGATTATATAGCTAAGAGTAGTAGTTAATTAGCAGTGTAAAGATAGAAAATACTTAGGTTAGATAATATGCGAGTAAAGATAATAGCATCACTAGGTCCATCAACACTCAGTGAAGACTTAATACGTAAGTTAGCTGAGGAAGGAGTAGCTGGTTTCAGAATAAATTTCGCTCATAGTGATGTAAATCAGTGGAAGTTTTTTGTTGAGGCAGTTAGAGCTGCTGAAGAAAAAATTAGGAAACCATTAACAATAATTGGTGACTTAGTCGGATCATCAATAAGAATAGGAATCATAGACAGGGTACTCACACTTAAAAAAGGCGAGTCTGCATACATAGTTCTTAAAGATAAAGCATCTGCTGAAAACAAAGAGATTCCCTTACCAAAGAAGGAAATTTATGAATCACTCGAATTAGGTGACATTATAGTTATGGATGATGGAAGAGTGAAGCTCAAGGTTGTTGATGTGGAAAGCAGCCACATTGAGGTGTCCGCATTAACTGATGCTGTAATAAAGTCAAAGAAAGGATTTACTGTGATGAATAAAGAATTTGACATACCGCCTATCACCGACCGTGACTTAGAAAATATTGATTTTGCAATTAAGCACGACCTTGATTACGTGGGTCTCAGTTACGTAAGAAAAAGAAAGGATATCGAGTTATTAAGAGATATTCTTATGAGAAAAAATTCTGACTTAGGTATAATTGCTAAAATAGAAACAAAATCTGCAGTAAGAAACATTAAAAGTATAGCTGAGTCAGCTGATGTGGTTCTCGTTGCACGCGGTGACTTAGGCATGAACTTTGGTCTTGAGGAAGTACCTCATCTACAGAGACTCATTGTAAGACATACTCTGGAATCCGGTAAACCTGTAATTGTTGCAACACAACTGCTCGAGTCACTAATAGAAAGACCCGTACCTACAAGAGCTGAGGTGGTCGATGTTACTGTAGCTGTTAGTGAAGGTGTTGACGCACTAATGCTTACAGGTGAGACAGCCATAGGTAAGTATCCTATTGAGGCTATTAAATGGCTCAAAAGGATAGTTTCTGTAGCAGAAGAAAGAGCTGGAATCTACACCCATAGGAAGGTAGTTAGTCTTAAAGCAAGATACGCTAAAGGCGTCGCTGAACTCACAGAGGACTTAAATGCTAAATTAATAATATACAGCATACGGGGAGTTACAGCCAGATTAATATCACTTTTGAGACCTTCAGTACCTTTCTTTGTTGGTTCGCCATCAAATAAGCAGCTACGCAAATTAAACATATTATGGGGCATTAGACCACTTCAAGTTCCTGCAGAAAGCTATGAAGAAGGCCTTGAAAAAACCTACGAAATACTTAGAATTAAGGGTGCAATAGAAGTTGGCGATCTCATAGTACTCACCTATGGGCTGAGGAGAGAAGAACAGGTAATAAAAATAAGAAAAGTAACTACCTAATCCCCTAATGTTTCCGGAATTATATCAAATTTTTGGTGCGGCGGCCGGGATTTGAACCCGGGATTTCCGGCGTGGAAGGCCGGCGTCCTAGACCAGGCTAGACGACCGCCGCCAAAATTTCTTACCTCCCGGGGGGTTTAAGCTTTTATTTGAAGTTACTACTTCGGGATGTGGGAGCTTATATGAGTTGTCGAAAAGGCTTTAAGTTCCTAGAGCACACAGCCGATGCGTATGTAGAGGTGTTTGGTAGTTCTCTAGAGGAAATTTTTGAGTTAGCAGCTAAAGCTATGTTTGAAGTTATGGTGGACACATCTAAAGTTAAGCCAGTAAAACACCTAGTTTTAGAGGACAGTGGTTTTGATTTAGAGAATGCTCTTTATAAGTGGCTTGAGAACTTACTTATAGAGTACTGTGCAAATAACATTGTCTTCAATAAGTTCAAGGTAGAATATGTAAGAATTAATAATGATAAAGTAGAATTTAAGGGACATGCCTGGGGCGAAGAATTTGATCCTGAAACCCATGACCCTAGGACCGAAGTAAAGGCTGTTACTTATTCGCTAATGGAAATAAAGAAAAGAAATAGCTGTTGGTCTGCTAGAGTTGTCTTTGATATTTAAGGTATTATTATTTCGTAAAGCAGAAACTCAAGAAAGTTTAAGACCCCCTAATGAATTAATGTGTTTGGAGCCGCCGTAGCTCAGCCTGGGAGAGCACCCGGCTGAAGACCGGGGTGTCGCGGGTTCAAATCCCGCCGGCGGCACCATAACATATTATTATCGCCTCAACCTGAGCTTAACAATCACAAAGACATTGCCGCGCACATCAACTACCTCAGCATCAACTTTTTTAGCCACTTCCTCAGCTATATCTTCAACCTCCCTGCCTGATATTTTCTTAAATGACCTAAGCACACGTACCTTAATTGCCTCCTCATCTTTCAGCCTTCTCTTTATTTCCCTAATCACATTCTCTGTAATGCCCTGCTTTCCTATATTAACATGAATCTTACCTTGAATAACTTCCTTTATTTTTCTGCTTTTCTTTTGCATGGTATCCTCCTCACCCATCCACATAGTAGACATGTCTTGGTAACTATAATGTATTTCTTATTTCCTCTCAGTCTAATCCTGCATGTTAATCCAGGAATAAGTGGGACATAACAGTTTTTACATGTACCTCTTCTTAAGAAAATCGGCTTCCTAGCATTAGCTTTTTCAATCAGTCTTAAAGCTAAGCTAATATATCTCCTAGCTCTACCATACATTCCTCTTCTAACTTCAGTAACTGCTAAGCCATAGAGTATTCTAGCACGCTGAAGAGCTAAATCCTTAATATTTTTCTTTCTATATTTACCAACCACGTATTTGGGGATTAACTTGAGGGTAATAAAGCTTATACTTGCAGAGTCGAGTCTCGAGCTAATTCCAAGAGACATAATAGGACATCCAGCAGTGCTAAAGACTGCTCAAAGAAGAGGTAAGAAACCAACTGAAATATTGCTGGATGTATCCTTACATTACCATGCAATGAAGAAGCTCCACAATAAACATAAACGCGGCAGACCCGATATAGTTCACATTACATTACTTGAACTTCTTTCTTCACCACTCAACATAGAGGGTAATTTGAGGATTTACATCCACACTATTAACGACTATGTCATAATTGTAGACCCTAGAATAAGAATTCCTAGAAATTACAATAGATTTGTTGGATTAATGGAACAGCTGCTCACAATAGGTAAAGTGCCACCTGATTCAGACAAACCGTTAATGGAGGCTATAGCTATGGGATTTACAGCATTATTAAAGTACATAGGTAAAGAAGAAGTAATACTTCTTAGCGAGAAAGGGGAGCTTGTCCCAACTGATGAACTATGCAGGAAGGCGTTAGAGGAGGATATACCGATAGTTATAGGTGGTTTTCCTCACGGTGATTTTAGTGAAGAAGTGCTTGCATCAGCCAAATACGTATATTCCATATATCCGAGACCCCTAGACACTTGGGTTGTTGCCTCTAGAATTAGCGCTACTTGTGAGAAGGTACTTAAAATACTCTTGTAAACTAAGACAGCACAAATTAGGGTCGGTGGTGCCGCGGCCGGGATTTGAACCCGGGTCACGGGCTATCCACGCAGGAAGGCTAATGCTCGAGAGGCCCGCATACTTGGCCGGGCTATACTACCGCGGCACCCAAACCATAAAGAGTAGAGACCTTAAAAAACTTCATTTAAATTCTCTGTACTTAGATTTTGCCAGCTTATTACGTAGGAAATTAAGTATTTCATGCCTACAAAGGTAAGCAATTCCAAGTAAACTTACCTGGCCCAAATCTAGAGAGATTATAGTATGCTTGCCATCACTTAGTAAGTCGAATAGTGGGTATATGACAACAACAATGTTTCTCGATAAAATAATGAAATACAAGTAATTATAGAATGTTATGAGGAGAGTTGCTAGAGAGGCTATGAGAAATATCTTTGATACTAAACATGAGTATATGATGCGAAATGCTACACCAATAAAAATCGTAATTAATGACGCAACGCAAGGCACAACAATGCTGGCTGGCATGTATATAGTTAAACTTCTTGCGACTGTAGCAGGTTCCGTAATGTAGTTATAAAAACTTAGTAGTAAAGTATAAAGCACAATGTAACATACAGCAAAAACAGAAATTCCTATAAGAGTCCTTGACCACTTTCTTTCTGTTACTCTCTGCTTATTGTTTGACCTTCCCATATGCCAACGCCTTAAACCATATCCATATCGGCTCTTCATTTTTACAGATTAAGTTCAGTTTTTAATATTGCCGATTTTTAATACTTAATTAACGAATTGAGACAACTTAATTAACTCTAGAGTATCCTACTTTATGAATGATGAAAAGAGGGTCTAGTGACATAATGAGCTGAGCCGGAAATTCTGATAACTTAGGCTGAACTTATAAATTCTGAATTCAAGGATTATCTTTAGTCTATTACGTACCACATCGCCCATGATATTCTCCCATTAACCCACACAGCTAATACGTATTTACCTGCTGGGACTCTCCTAGCAACGTCTAGTGACGTAAAAACAATTTTTGCTAAATTCTCCCTTATGATCCATACCTTCGCCGTTATAGTTGCTATATCGCTATATGTATATCCTTTAGGTGCTATACCAGCTATAGGCTTTGACTCGCCGGGTTTATACAAAAGCACATTTATCGAATTTAGCAATTCCTGAGATTTTAGTTCTATAGTTACATTAGTGCCCTCAACACTTAGTGAAACATCAGGTACTCTATATGTTACTGCTACTAGGTATATTGATCCATTCCTTATATTAACCCAGAAGTACCCTCCATTCTCTGCTACATTTCTATAGTATCTTAATATTAAATTCAGGGTTTTCTGAGTTAAGTACTCGACCCACTGAGCCCTAAATACTGGACTATAATAAGCTGTTACAGGTACCTTAGTACTCACTTTTATTCCTGCCAGAACAGGAGACCCTATTGTCAATTTAGTACTAAGGATACTTGTGTCAATTAAAGAGCGCAGTCTGGGATCCGGTATCAAATTAGGATGCGACTTCTTGATTGAAGCAGCCACTTCTCTACTTATGTTACTGGGTGTATCATCCTCTGGGTAGTAATCCGTTAAGTAGAGCTCGACCTCATTAAACAATTCAATAGTGGGTTCGCCATTAATTAACCGTATTTGAATAACCCTTATTTTACCCAAGTCACCTCCAAGTATGTATTCTGCATAGTCCTGCAGCTCTATAGGTGGTAAATGCTGATCTAAGATGTAGACTGTATTATCAAGACATACTGCAGCAGCAGCATGCAAATAATCTTCAAGACTTAGTATGTAGACAGGCTGAATATTAGCAGATAATAAAGCGGAAGTAAGTAGGACCGAGTAATCTGTGCAAATGCCTTTCCTCTCCCTAATTGTTGTTAATGGGTCATTTACGTATTTCACACCAGCCTTACTCTTTTCATAGTCATACATAATATTCTCATCAACCCATTTGAGTGCCCTCCATATTTTCTCTTGATTAGTTTGTAGTGTTAGATTACCATAAATAATACTCTTAATTTCCTCTAAGGTACTTGGATTATAGTAACATATCAGTGAGGTTAAGTAGCTGGCAATATCCTCGCCGCCACTCATGCTGCATGCTACTTTAATAGGTTCCTCAAGGATTTTTGTATCCTTAAGTAATATTGCCGTCTCCTTTAAAATAGCCCTGCACTCTAAAACCTTAATGACTTTTGATTCGTATCCGCTCCACATAATGATTGTGTAGGTTCCTGCCTGTACGGTACTTAGTACCTTACTTAATTTTATAGCTAGTAGAGTTAGCGAGTTATTTATGTAAACATAGTCTGCTAAAATTACTCCTGGCTTGTGTTCACCAATTGGTACGATCTCATAGCTAGGTACGGTACTCTCAGGCCTGTAAAAAGCTAAACTAACTATAAGACCTTTGGCGCCAGCTATCATATATGTCTCATTAACGTAAAGGAAAACTTGCTCAGGCCGCAACATAGCCTTTGTATTAATTGAAAAGAGCTGTGCTACCTCAGCACTAGTACTTATGTTAATAAATTCTTTTCCTGCCTCAGTTACGTTTACTTTGCAAGAAGTTACTACTTGCTTAGTCGTAGTCTCTGGGTATGTTGTAATTACCCTACTTGTTGTGCTTAAGTTGTACTGTGTCTTAGTTAAGGTCCAGCTAGTTGAGGTTACTGATTTCCTAGTAGTTGTTGTTTCAGTTATGTATATTGATGTTTTTGCTGCCGTTGCATTAGTACCAGGGCTCGAGCTCTGAACAATGCGTGAAATAATGCTAGTGAACTCACCACCATAAAGCATGTAGAGTGTTGCTATAAGTATAATAACTGCAATAACTACTGCAATTGCTTTGTTCACGAATTTTACCCTCCCAATAAATGATTCGTAAATTAAGTTATTAACAATTCATTAGAAACACCGATTACTTAAGCTTAATTTTAAAGCAGAGTATTGAGTAGAATCAAGACTGTAATGCAGCTTAGTAATCATTACTGCTATAATTAAGGTTATTTCAACAACACTAAATAATAATCAAATTAACAGGGTATTTCTTAATCTAACAAAACATTAAGTAGCTCTCATAAAAGAGCCTAGGACCCTTCTTGACAGAGTATTCTCCCAGCAAGTAAGTTAAGTGTATTCATCGATTAGCAGTAAGCCGTACTTCCTTTCAAAAGTAAATAGTGGTTCAACATAGCATATCAGTATGTATTAGAGAGATATGCTAGGAGAAAGTTCTATCATGTGGCGCCGGGGGCGGGATTCGAACCCGCGTGGGCGAACGCCCACCGGCTCTCAAGGCCGGCCCCTTAGACCGCTCGGGCACCCCGGCACCAAGAAGTAGTTATTTGTGGAGTTTATGAATTTTAGTTGTCTTGTAAGCATTTAGATACGTGCTTATTCACTTAAAGGAATGCTTTACACACTCACTTCACTAAAAAAGCAAATTAATGCGCTTTACTTAAAAACCTACCTAAGTAATTCTAGCTCTATGTACACATCATCAGGCACTCTTACTCTCATTATCTGCCTCATTACCCTCTCATCTGCTGCAATGTCTATTATCCTCTTGTGTATCCTCATCTCCCACTTTTCGTAAACCTTAGTTCCCTCACCATGAGGAGGGACTAGCACAGGCACTGTTAATCTTTTTGTGGGAAGAGGTACCGGACCTCTTACCTCAACACCAGCTTTCTTAGCTATATCAACTAGCTGCCTAGCCACGTCGTTAAGATGTTCTACGTTAGTGCTCCAGAGCCTTATCCTAACTCTACTACTCATTGCTAACCCCTAGCTTGACTTTAGTACGTCTCTAAATTTGGTGATTTCAGCAATTATTACTTTGTCCTTATCTCAATCTTCATAGGTTTGATATCTATGATGACCCCAATACCTACTGTCTTACCCATGTCCCTCATTGCGAACCTGCCCAACTGCGGGAATTCACTATACTTCTCTACCACCATAGGCTTAATTGGCTTAAACTTAATTACTGCTGACTCACCAGGTCTAATGAATTGCGGGTTCTTTTCTGCTATCTTACCTGTCTTCGGATCCAGCTTTCCTATAATCTCAACTATTCTGCATGCTACTGATGCTGTGTGTGCATGGATAACTGGCGTGTACCCTACGTGAATCGCTGACGGATGCCACACAACCAGCACACGGGCTGTGAACTCCTCAACAACTGTTGGCGGATTCGTTAAATGCCCTGCTACATCACCTCTCCTAACTTGATCCTTGGACACACCTCTTACATTAAATCCTATGTTGTCGCCTGGAAGAGCCTCACTTAGACGCTCATGGTGCATTTCTATTGATCTTACCTCACCTACTATAGCTGGTGGCATAAATACTACTTTATCACCAACCTTTAGTTTCCCTGTCTCTACCCTGCCAACAGGTACTGTACCTACACCCGAAATGCTATAAACTTCTTGAATTGGAATTCTTAGTGGTTTGTCAACAGGCTTCGGAGGCTCCTTCATCATATCCAGTGCTTCAACTAATGTTGGACCCTTATACCATGTCATATTAGGTGACTTCTCGATAATATTATCGCCAGTCCATCCTGATACTGGCACAAATGGTATATTGTTTACTTTATATCCTAATGGCAACATGAACTTCTTCAGTATGTCAACAATTTGCTTATACCTAGCTTCACTCCATGGTGGATCAGTAATATCCATTTTTGTTATAGCTATAACCATTTGATCAATACCCATAGTCCTAGCTAGGACTATATGCTCTCTTGTCTGACCCTCTCTACTCATTCCTGCTTCAAACTCACCTGTTTTTGCTGAAACCACCATTAATGCTACGTCAGCCTGACTGGTCCCTGTAATCATGTTTTTGATGAAGTCTCTGTGACCTGGCGCATCAATAATCGTCCAGTAGTACTTAGGTGTCTCGAACCTCATGAACGTTAGAGCTATTGTAACACCTCTTTCTCTTTCTTCTTTCAGCTTATCTAGGAACCACGCATACTTTTCTGACTCCTTACCTGCCTTCTTAGCTGTCTCCTCAACCTCCTTAATAGTCTTCTCGTCAATAGCCCCTAGCTTCATTAGCATATGCCCTACCAGTGTGCTCTTGCCATGGTCTACATGGCCTATTACGACCAGATTTAAGTGCGGCTTCTTTGGCCTGCTCATCTTATCACCACCTCTTCACGTCATGTACTTTAGACAGGTAACCTTATAAAATTTTTAATTCAGCTCTATTATCTTGAGCTTAATGCTATCCTCTCTATTTCTTCTTTTCTGCCTACAGCATAGCTCTTTGGGTCACTCCTCGCTGCAAGTATTATTTCATCAGCTAAGCACTCAGCGATATTCTTGGTTGATTTAAATGCAGCCAGCCTAGCACCTTCAGTAATATGTCTTAAAGCTAAATCAACTCTCCTTAATGGTGATACATCTACAGCAACATGGTATATTATACCACCATACATAATTCTTGTAGTCTCCTCCCTAGGTGCTGAATTCTCAATTGCTCTGACAAGGACTTGTAGTGGATTCTCACCTGTTTTTAGGTGTATTATTTCAAAAGCTCTCTTAACGATATTGTACGCTAAGTGTTTCTTACCTGTATTTCTACCGGGTCTCATTAGTTTATTTATTAATCTCTCAACAATAGGTACCTCAGCCTTGCCAAACCTCCTATGTTCATGCCTACCGCCAGTATGCGGTAAGTACACCGGTCTAAGAGAAATATACTTCTTTAAGCTGGGGTCTCTAACCACAACACCCTCATAACTCCACTTACCGAATAGTTTAATCTCTACTGTTTTAGGTTCTAGTACGCTACCCATACATTACCCGCCTAGACCCCTCTTAATAGGAAGGCTTTTAAGCATTTTCTCAGTAATCTATGCGATACAGGATTAATTTAAGCAAAATTATTAACTCTGGTAACCCCTAGAAGATGATGGACTATGCAGGAGCTATATCGTGTTGTTGATGTTGAGCCGTACATTATGACTGGCGATGATGACTACGTTGCAGGAACACTAACATGTTACTTAGAAGATGGAACTGAAATAATATTATATAATGTTCCTTATGACATTACGCTAGCTATTGCTAGGCTGAGGGAACTCGGTGAGAGTGAAATCTATGAGCCTGATGACTTCAGGGATACAGTGTATGGCATACTAATAATGTTCCTCCCTAAGCTTAGGGCTTTAGGTGAGTCCATAGAGAAGGTAATTATTGATGACTTTGACGATGAAAATATGGTGTATAAAGCAAGTTTGTACATAACAACAGATGGCATTAGTATTAGAAGAACTATGATACCCAGTCATGCAATATTTCTTGCACTTCTCTTTAACAAACCAGTATTTGTTACTAGAAGAATAGCTGAAATATCACGTAATCTCGAGGAGGAAGATGAAGAGGAACTATAAGCTGGTGCAGTATTAAGAATTCATTACTTAAAAGCTCACTTGCGAACTACCGGAGTACACTGAATTCATCAATTATATTTAAATAACATAATTGACTTATCTCATAGGCTTCTGCTTCTTGCCCTTAATAAGAGCGTCTAGTGACACACCATTGACCATTACTACTTTATACCTAACACCAGGCAGATCGCCCATTGACCTACCCATACTTCCACCAATACCAGCAATTACTACCTCATCATGTTCATCAATGAATGTAATTCCTCCGTCATAGGGAACGAATGCTGTTACCACTTTACCATTCTTGACAAGTTGCACTCTAACACACTTCCTCAGTGCTGAGTTTGGCTGTCTTGATTCAACACCTACTTTTTCTAATACTATGCCTCTTGCCATCGGCGCTCCTTCCAGTGGGTCGTATTTCTCCCTAAGCTTTAGCATCCTAACCCTGAATTCTCTTTGACTCCATCTAAACTTAAGTCTCTTCTGTCTCAGCTTCCTAGCTGCATACAGACCATACGGTGATTTCTTTCCCGGCATATTCTTCACCGTACCTAATGGGTAGTTTATTTAGTTCTGCTAATAAGCCTTACTACACTAATGCAGTCTACACTATGGATACCACATCAACTCCGTAGTATCTTTTAAGTACTAACCTTGCTTTATGGACGTTCCTGCCATTTTTACCTATCGCTATTCCCTTATCATGAGGGTCCACCCTCACATATAATACCTTTCTGCCATCTGGTGTTTTATTTAAGTTTATTCCTAATACTCTCGCTGGTAGGAACAGGTTCCTAACAAAATCTTCTAAGGTATCAGCCCACTCAACAATTTCTATTCTTCTACCTAGAATCTTAGATATTCTCCTTACATTCCTACCCTTAGATCCTACAGCTATTCCTGCTTGACCTGGAGGCACTATAAATATTATTGTACTGTCTTCTTCGTCTATTATGCAGTCCTTTGCCGACACGCCTGTAACATCGTGTAGCAGAGCCATATATCTTAATTCTTCGCCAGTTATTTTAACGCTCAAACCCTCCCTCACCCTTGCCTAATTCCATTATTCCAGACTCACCTGGGTCTAAAACAGCTATAGTTGTAATAGGAAATAACTTACCACAAACCGTCCCTAGCTCATAGCTTGTGCCACTGAACCTAATCACAGGTACGTTTCCTAATTTAGCATAGTATTTCACATCTTCCTCAATCCACTTAGGTATTTTGCTAGCTATTATGACTGCCTTTGCCTTACCTAGTTTTAGCGCTCTTACAGACTTTCTCGCACCTATCAAGACCTTACCTGTTTTCAAGAGTAGTTTTATTTCATTATCCAGTGAGAGTGTCTCACTCACTCAGCCCTCACCTCATTCTCCTTTTATTTGAGGCTGAACTTTTAATTTAGTCGGATTCATTTCTAGCATTACCATAGCTGTCCCCACAGGAGCTAACTGACCTATGATGACATTTTCAGTAACTCCTCTTATATAGTCCACCTCGCCTCTGGCACTAGCATCAAATAAGTGCTTAACTGTCACCTCAAATGCCGCTCTAGCAAGAACGCTGGGTTTCTCGCCTGCTACACCATGCCTACCTACCTGCCTTACAGTACCTGACCACGTCATTATATCAGCCACTAACATTACGTGACGAATATCAACATCTAGACCCTGTTCTTTCAGGGTATTCATTATTTCCCTAATCAGTGCTTCCCGGGCTGCCTCTATGCCCAGCACATTCTCGATTTCATGTATACTATTAGTTCTCGTCTTCGTCGGATCTACTCCGTCAACCTTAAGAACAGCACCTAGGTTGCTTCCATCAGTTATCAGTACGTAGTACCCCTTACCTGTTTCAGGGTCTCTGCGCTTCTGCGGAATGACCTTCTTAATGTCCTTAATGCCCTTTAGCTTTGTCTTGAGAATTCTATCTCTGAACTTTTGTGCCTTAATTACGTCGTAGCCCTTAGGTAAATCAATTATTATAACGTGCGGATCATCAGAATCCTGCTTTATTCTACCTGAAAGAGTCTTACTCTTTGATAAGGTCTTAACTATATCTTCTCTAGTAAGCCCCTTGTCGCTTAGCATGTCAGGATCCAGCCTTATTATTAATTGCAGTGCTATGAGATCTATATCAACACTTTCTACCACGTTTTCTAACTTAGTCATCTCTACTCTCCTCGCTATTTCAACAGCTTTTTCACGATCATACCTGTACTCCTCACTCAGGTGAATCTCCATCATCGGAGTCTCTGGCGTCCGTCTTGCATCAACCAGCTCTATAAGCCTTGGAAGTCCTAAAGTAACATTTAGCTCTCGTACACCAGCATAGTGAAAAGTTCTTAAAGTCATTTGAGTCCCTGGTTCACCTATTGACTGAGCTGCTACGGTACCGACAGGTTCCCCAGGCTCAACAAGCGACTCCATATAGGTTCTAATAACATCATCTCTTATTCTAACCATTTCATCCTTATCTATATTAAGCTCTATGCTTTTGTCAAATAATGTAGTAAATAACCCCTCGTATATTTTCTCAGACAGCACCTCCCTAGCCAGATCGGAAATCTCGATAATTTCACGTGCTTTAATGATATACTCATTTAGCAAGCTCTTAAGCACTTTAAGATCCGTAATCTTCTCTGAAACTACTATATGTATTAATTTTTCTCGGATGATTTCTCTTAACTTAGCCGGCACATCCTCAGGAACCTTCTTAAGCACCTCTTCAACTAGTAATTCTGGCTCCCTTACCTTAGCTATTATTTCTTCAACTTTCTTCTTAGCCTTCCTCTTCTTGGCTTTGCCCTTCGCCCTTCTTTTACTACTCTTTTTCGCTTTCTTTGACTTTTTTGGGCTCATTTCTTCCACCCAACATGCTTCTCCACGATTCTCTCAATATTAACTGCCTTACCGAATGATGTATTCTTGGGATCTATGCCATCTTCACCATACTTAAACTGAATTAAATGCCCATAGACAGACCTGACAGTTCCGTCATATTCCACACGTAAGTCTTGCAATGCATTTATTAATCTTCTCTGCATATAACCGCTTTGAGACGTTCTTACAGCTGTATCTACTAAGCCTTCCCTGCCGCCCGCTGCATGGAAGAACATTTCTATAGGTGAGAGCCCCTTAACAAACGACCCAGATACGAAGCCCCTAGCCTCAGGACCTATGTCACCCTTCCTAAAGTGAGGCAGTGTCCTCCCTCTGTAACCCCTATGAATTCTCTGGCCTCTCACTGACTGCTGACCCAACATAGCAGCCATCTGCGTTATATTTAATGTAGAACCTCTGGCACCAGTCTTAGCCATTATGAATACATTATTAAATGGATCCAGGTACTTGGTTGCTCTCTCACCTGCTTCATCCCTAGCTCTTGAAAGTACCTCCAATATCTTTATCTCTAGGCTCTCTCGTAGAGTTCTACCTGGTGTTGGCTCAAGCTTGCCCTCCTTATACAATTGAATTAAATGCTCGATCTCTCTCCTAATCTTCTTAATGACTTCCTCAATTTCTTCATAAGCCCCCTCAGGTATCATTATATCAACTATGCTCATAGTAAAGCCTCTCATTTCTATAAATCTCAAGAACAGCTTGAAGGCCTTATCCATGAATTCCTTACCAAATGATGCTCCATACTCCTTGACTATGAAGTGCAGTAACGATTCAGGCTGCTGTGCACCAACAGCCGCCTTATCTAGTACTCCAAGCAGTAACTTACCTTTCTTAACTACGAGGTACGAGTCCCAAAAACATTCCTCATCAGTACACTTAAGGCTGCCTGATGAAATCTTTGCCTCCTTAGAGAAATTAAAGTCCTCCGGCAGCAGGAGACTTATTATCTGTTTTCCTGACCATGCCTTAACAGGTGACAAGACTGCTGGCTCTGGTATCTCACCTGAGTAGTTTATACTCGCCAGCAGGTCAGAGACCTGGTCTTTAGTAAGCAGTGTTACCTTAGAGGAAAGTAAGTAAGCACCACTAATGTAGTCCTGTATGCCTCCAATAATAGGTCCTCCGTATCTAGGTGAAAGTATGTGTTCCTGAACAAGCAAAAGCATCTTTGCTTCCGCCCTAGCCTCAATGGTTTGAGGTACGTGAAGGTTCATCTCATCTCCGTCAAAGTCAGCATTATAGGGCGGACACACCGCAAGATGCAGCCTGAATGTGCGTCCTGGCAGAACCTTAACTACGTGTGCCATAATAGACATTCTGTGTAGTGAAGGCTGCCTATTAAAGAGCACTATATCCCCATTAATTAAATGTCTCTCAACAATGTAGCCCGGCTTCAAACTTTCTGCAATAGCTTTTAGGTCTTTAATAAAGCGTAGGTCTATCCTCCTGCCTGTATTATCTATAATGTAATTAGCACCTGGATAGCGATAAGGTCCATTAAGTACGTACTTCCTTAACTCATCTATATTCCATGGAGTTACGCGCTCAGGCACAGTCAATATCATAGCTACTTCAGCTGGAACGCCGACTTCATTTATGCTTAAATTCGGGTCTGGACTTATTACCGTACGTGCTGAGAAATCTACTCTCTTCCCCGATAAGTTGCCTCTAAACCTGCCCTCCTTACCCTTAAGTCTCTGAGCAAGAGTTCTCAAAGGCATTCCCGATCTTCTCTTTGCTGGTGGAACGCCCGGTACCTCATTATCTATATATGTGGTTATATGGTACTGCAGTAGCTCCCACAAATCCTCAACTATAACCTCGGGTGCTCCAGAGTTTATGCTTTCTCTCAGCTTCTCATTGGTTCTAATTATATCAACTAACTTGTGTGTTAAGTCATCTTCGGACCTAATACCTGTCTCTAGCAATATTGAGGGTCTTACAGCAATTGGCGGCACCGGTAATACTGTTATGACCATCCACTCAGGTCTGGCGTACTCGGGATCATAACCTAATACTCTCAAGTCCCTATCAGGTATGCGCTCAAGCCATTCTCTTACCTTGGTAGGCCACAGTCTGCCTAGAGGACCCTCTTCAATAAATGTAGTTGGTTTCTCTAATCTAATCTTAAACTGCTTCTCACCACAGTGCGGACATTCCATGGCTTTAATTGCCTTTCTCTTCACAAAGTCCGTGAGGCTGCCAGCCAGCTGCGGCCACTTATCCTTGAGCCTTTTGAGTAGATCTAAGTACCTGTCGATTTCTTCATCAGGTATCTTAAGCCTGCCACAGCGCCTGCAGGTAGCTCTAAGCAAATCATATATATGTCTCACAAATCCTATATGAATTACTGGTCTAGCAAGCTCTAAATGCCCAAAATGACCTGGACACCTAGCTAAAGTATTGCCGCAAGTACCGCACTTTTGGCCAGGCTCTATCACACCTAGTCTAGGATCCATTACACCTCCTTCTACAGGTAAGCCATTCTCGTCATAAACCTCGGATGTTACTATGGCTGTTGCCGACATCTTCCTAATTACATCTGGCGAAAGTATGCCGAACTTAATACCTCCTATTAACTTCTGCTCTGACATTTTAGACACCCTCAAACTTATCCTTAATAATTAATCTCGGGTATATCAGCATGCTCATCATCTCCTGAAGCAGTAATTTAAATGCATAAGATACAGTCACTGGGTGAAGCCTGCCTTTCTCGCCGTGCACAGGACATACGAGTCTGCCCTTTCTCCTGTCATACCACCCTATCATTCCGCAATCCGCACAGACATAAATTATAGTCCTATCTGAGTTTTCAAGTAATCTCTCCTGTAGCAATAATGATGCACCATGTCCTACTAAGCAGTCTCTTTCCATTTCACCGAATCTAAGTCCTCCTTCCCTTGCCCTACCCTCAGTTGGCTGCCTGGTAAGTAACTGAACAGGTCCTCTTGCTCTGGCATGAATCTTGTCAGCAACCATATGATGCAATCTCTGATAATACACTATGCCTATAAATACCGGAGTCATTATTAGCTCACCAGTTCTGCCATCATACATAGGCTCAGTGCCATCAGCTGGATAGCCAAGCATTAACAACTCTCTTTGCAATTCCTCTACTTTCTCACCATAAAATGGTGTACCATCAACTAATCTTCCTCTAAGGGCACCTACCTTCCCTGCTATAGACTCTATCAACTGACCTACGGTCATTCTTGAAGGTAGCGCATGAGGATTAATTATTAGATCTGGCGTAATACCATCCGGGGTATAGGGCATATCATACTGTGGCACCAGTAATCCTATAACACCTTTCTGACCATGTCTCGATGCGAACTTATCTCCTATCTCAGGTATTCTCAGATCCCTAACTTTAACTCTAATTAACCTATTGCCTTCACCACTAACGGTTATTACCACAGTATCGACAACACCCTTGTCACCATGCCTAAGCGTTAGCGAGGTATCCCTTCTAGAAACACCAGCTAGTCCAAACTCCTTGTATTCTTCGAGGAACCTCGGCGGTGAAGTCTTACCTACAAGGACATTTCCAGACTTAACATCTATTTCAGGACTTATTATACCATCTTCATCCAGCAGCATATAATTATCTCTTCCTCTGTATCCTCTCACACTCGGATCAGGTGTTTCAATTCTATCACGCTGACCTCCAGCATATTTTAACTCCTCAGTACTATATTCTCTGTAAAACGTGGACCTTGCTAGACCTCTCTCCACAGACGACCTATTCATTATGATAGCATCTTCCATGTTGTAACCTGTAAACGAAAGTACTGCTATAATGAAGTTTTGTCCCGAAGGCCTTGCATTATATCCTATAGCGTCAAGAAATCTTGTCTGAACTATTGGTTTCTGCGGATAATGCAGAAAGTGACCTCTGCTATCAAACCTGAGCATGAAGTTTGAAGCATATAGCCCCACCGCCTGCTTAGCCATTGCAGACTGGTAGGCATTTCTAGGTGACTGATTATGTTCAGCATAAGGTATTGTTGCCGCCGCTATACCGAGTATGGCCGGAGACCATAACTCTAAGTGCGTATGATCTGGTGTTATGTCTTTAGGGTCGATAGCAACGTAAGCGTCCTCCTCTTCCTCCGCATCTAAATATTCTATGTAACCCATCTTCACTAAGTCTGAGAACCTTAATTCACCTTTCCTGACTTTTTCTATAATATCCTTAGTCATCTTTAATCTGCCATTTTCAAGTACCAATAGAGGTCTTCTCACTCTTCCAGCATCACAGTTTATGTATACTTCATTGAGATATTTTGTTCTTAGATAGGAAATATTGACTTCATGATGTAGTTGTCCGCTTCTTCTTAATTCACGGACTTTCCTCACAAAATCACTTGCATTCTCCTTCATGTAGTAGCCTATTAGAGTACCATTAACAAATATCTTAACATACATTGATAAATTCTGCAATAATTCTTCATCACCAGCTCTTAACCTCTCAAAAACTTCTTCAATGGGAATAATTCCTAATCCTTTAATTATCCTAATTACCTCCTCCTCATCTATACCTACAGAAATGTAAGCGCTCAGCGCTAAATTCTTAACTAAACCACAGTTAGGACCTTCAGGTGTCTCAAACGGGCATATCCTACCCCACTGAGTTGGATGTAGGTCCCTTGCCTCAAAGTGTGGTTGACCGCGACTTAACGGAGCTACTGTTCTTCTAAGGTGACTATGTGTTGATATCCAATTCATTCTGTCGATTATTTGACTGACACCTGTTCGCCCGCCGACCCAATTACCTGTAGCTAATGCATGCCTTAACCTATCAGTAACTAGGTCTGGTCTAGCTAGTGCTCTCAGATTTAACCTCCTGCCCCTTAACCTGTGCTTCTCAACTTGATATCTAAAATCTTTAATGAACTGCTTGAAGGCAACCCTAAATAACTGGGCTAGTAGATCGCCAGCTAGTCTCAGTCTCCGATTAGCGTAGTGGTCTTTATCATCTGGCTCCCTCCTACCTAAAGCTAACTCAAGAAGCTTACAAGCCATTTGACCAAGGTACAGCGCTTTCTTAAGTCTAGACTTAGGTGATGAACCTAAGTGAGGTAAGAAGTAATTGTCTATTATCTGCTCTGCACGTTCTATTCTCGCCTCCCTAGCCTGACCTATAGCTACTCTAGAACCTATGTAGTCGAGTGCCTCCTCCCTAGTCTTTATTTCACGTGCCTGCAGAAGAGCTGGTATTAATTCCTTCTGGATTTCAGGATCTGTAGAGACAGCTAAGGCTATGTCTCTATCGCTTTCAAGCCCTAAAGCCTTCATCATTATAGCGAACGGTACTTTTGTGGGTATGGGC
>Ga0190363_1000239_pt1 | contig 31397 bp, 28 predicted proteins | sample 48721867_MG_FD_161272 | JGI IMG/M metagenome (GOLD analysis project Ga0190363, IMG submission 161272) | Hydrothermal vent microbial mat bacterial communities from Southern Trench, Guaymas Basin, Mexico - 4872-18-6-7_MG | ecosystem: Environmental > Aquatic > Marine > Hydrothermal vents >... | reverse complement strand
GCTACTGCAGCATATTTGTCTATACCGGGATCTATGAGCTTCCAGAAGTACCTCTTAACCTCATCAATATCACTATCTAATAGATCATGAAATGAAATAACCTCAACTCCAGGAATTCTACTCAAATCTTTAATTATTTTATCATCAAGCTGCATATAGAGCGCTGACCTTTCAGCCTTCTCAAGATCTATACCAACGTCCTGAATTTTTTGTAGTTCAATGTCTAATGCAATAGGTTTTTTACTTAAGAAATCCCTGATATCTATGTCTGGCCCGTAAGCAGCGCGTTTGTCAACTGCTTTCCTTGCCCGTTCCTCGATGGCTTTAAGCCACGCCTCAGATTTTACCATGTTTTAAACCCCTCCTTCATTACCTTATTCATTAATTCCAGACCCCCACACTCCCTGATTTCTCCCTCCTTCATCACACATACGTGAGTTGGTCTTAGATATTTTGCAATAAATGCTGTGTGAGTAACTATGACCATAGATTTGCAGGCCCCGTCTCTTAATAACTTCTTAAGTCCTTCAGCAATGTACATGACCGATTCAACATCAACCCCACTGTCAGGCTCATCAACCAGCGCTAATTGAGGTAATTGTGCCATTAATAAAGCAACTTCAACTCTCTTCATCTCACCTCCAGAAAAATTCTTGTTTAAATCTCGATTAAGCAGGTGCTCGATGTTAAGTGTAGAAACTATCTCTTCGTAGTAGTCAAGTTCCACTTTCCTCCGCTTCAGCAGCTCCTTAATTAGCTCTGAGACCTTTAGTCCTTCAATTTTAGGTGGGATCTGATACGTCATCCCGAGTCCCATACGTACTCGTGCTTCCATAGCGTAACCCGTTATATCCACCCCCTTAAACAATATCCTACCCTTTGTGACATGGTAGTTAGGAAAACCCATAATTGCACGCAATAGGGTAGTTTTTCCAGACGCATTCGGACCTAGGAGGTATACAACATCACCCTCCCTTACATGTAAGCTCGCATTCTTAATGATTAATCTACCTGATACCGTGACCTCTAAGCCCTCTATCCGCAACATCCTCATACCCACTAATGGAGCTATAAGATTATCACTTATATACATTGCAAAAGTAAATTACGGCAATATACAGCAAAGAGAAGATTTTGAAAAATAAGATTGTGATCAAAAGTATGGGCACGTTAAGACATGCATTAAATCGAACAACTTGTCCCTAATTTCAAACACTCTACAAATTCTTCTTCATCTATTACACATGGACTTCCTTTAAATGTTTTCCAGAAGATATACCTAAAGCTTAATTTCTTCTTACCTACTTCATCAATTCCTGCAGGTTTCACGTCTATAACTACATCACTATATTCTACTGCAGGTACATACTCTCTTGGGTAATCGGCGCGAATCAATCGAACCGCTACTATGCCATACTTCTTATAAAGTGACGCACAGCTAAATTGATATCTATTAGCTTCTCTTTTACCTTGAATGTCCATGACTTCCTTGATCCCATGCATTATTAGTAATGACGGTTTCTTCTCCATAATTATTGTTCTTTCTCTGCTAACTAGTTCAGGTAGCGAATATGCCGCTGGATTAAAGTCCAGCAGATCTTCCATTAGGCGGTCAAGTTCTTCCTTATATATGCCAAACTCCTTAGCAGCATTTTTTATATAGTAAGCAACAGATTTTCCAGGCTGTATGTAACTGATAATCATTGTACGTAACTTATTTAACAATATGAATTTTGCAAGCCATGCTAATATCGTTTTAGGGGTATTCATGCCTGGAGAGTAAATTATAGTTATTTGTGCACCTCTAGGTACTCTACCAACTTTTTCGTCAAGTATGTTACAGCCGAAACTTAAGGTCTCCTCAATTCTGTACAGCGGAATTTCACTTAGAAGTGGAGTCACAAATGCTTTAATTCCGTAATTCTTTACTATAGCAAAAGGTATTTCAGCTATAATAAGTGGTGCTCCTCTCATCTTCCTAACTTCCATCCAGCGTGTAATCATTCCATTCCTCAGTTCGGTTTTTAATACAATGACACCATCAGCAATGAACTCAATTCCACCTAAGTCAATAGTCTCAGCACCGTAAGGGAGGTCGGCTATTAGGAAAACGGTTACACCAAGTACATTCGTGAGTTTATAGATCCCAGAGTGAAGAAATTCCCTAATTTTTGAGTGACTTCCAAACACTTTTAAAATAGGTGTGACGCTATCAATTACAACTATATTCGGATTAAACTTCCCAATCTCTGAAATCACCATAGACATAATCATTTCAATTAATTCGTTCGTTACCGTAGGAAGCTCCAGGAATTTAAATAATCCGTTTCTTTCAAAAACCTCAAAATCAAAACCCAATGACTTAGTAAATGCATAGAATTTACTCTTACTTTCCGCCATACTAATGTAAAGAACCCTTAATCCTTCAGTAAGCATATTGATATGTGCAACTTTAGCTAGAAACGTGGTTTTTCCAGCACCCGGATGCCCCAGGATAACTATTAATGTCCCTTTTCTAAAACCTCCTCCAAGAACTTTATCTAGGTCTTCGTCCCCAGTTGTTAGGTATTCTTGAGAATCACGTTTTTTATTTGACAACTCACTCATAACTGAGTCACCCTAGCCTAAGTAACTCACTTAGGTGACTCACCTGTGTAGTGTCCCCCACTACACATTGGTTCTTTAAGTAGTTTATAACTTTTAACACTTATCAAGCTGTTTCATGAACGTTCAGTACTTACGCTACTATCACTACTGCTAGCCACTTAACAGGTAAGGTGGAAGAATCCTATTACTTTCCTGCCTTTACTTACTAGTTCGTTATATTTCTTGACCGCATCCTTTGTCCTAGCTATAAAAACCTCCCTACCTTTACTCTTAAATACCTCTATTACTTCTTCATCAACTCTCATTAACCCATCATACCCTGTACCTACAACTACTGCATCTACGTCTTCAAGCACGTAGTCACGTACATCAGCAATTTGCAGTCTGTGACCTTCGATTCTCCACCAGTCATCGTTGACTGACTTAGGAGTTATTATAATATCTCTCCTATACATCTTACCTTTAATTACCATGACACCAAAGTCGTAGTCATCTATTAGTGGCTGACCCATAATCTCACCTAATTGCCTACAAACTACTTTATCTAGAGCCAGTAAAAATGTAAGGTTAATGAAAATGAGCTTGTCTCATGCTATAATATTTAGACTATGTTAATCGTACGTGTGAAATATCAGCCACCTCTATTTCTTAAAATGAACTCGTGAATTTCTTCCTCCGTTATTCTGTACTGCCACTTAGGTACACCTATGGGCATTATATATAGTGGGTGCTCATTCGGCTGTACTCCTAGTATCTTACGTACCTCATCGTCATAGAAGGCACCTATTGCCACAGTACCTAAGCCCAGATTTGTTGCCTCGAGGTATATATTCTGTCCAGCGTGCCCTACCTCAATGTGTACGTACCTTACACCTCTCTCGCCATACCTGCCTGTGGTTCTTTCGTATATTGCCGTAATTACAATATTAACTGCGGCATCCCTAACCCACGGCTGTTCGAGAGATGCTTCATAAAGGTCATTACTAAAATCTCCCTTTCTAACAAGTCTTAATGAATGTGTGTATGGATCATAGTGATATATTCCGGCAGCTAATCCTTCAACACCGCCTTCCTTAACAACTACGTATATCTCTAATGGATATGTAGCGCCCGCCGAAGGGGCTGCCCTAAAGCCATGTTGCGTATTTGTTATTCCTTGAGCAGCCCACAGAATCTGAGATAGTTGAAGCAGTGTTATCGGCTCATTCTTATATTCTCTGATACTTCTCCTAAACGCTATGGCTTCTTCAACTGTTAGCTCACCAACCTTGAATTTAGGCAATGGTAGGTATACTATGGTCTCATTATTCATACCTAACGTACCGTTAGTCCTTACTGTATTCAAGGATATTAAGTTAGTGAATTTCATAACAACAAGAATTGATCCAACAGCAGCAAGGACCACAACGCCAATCACTATTAGATTAAGTACAAGCTTAAGTTTGCTCAAATCATAGCACACCCATATATGCTTTAGTGGATTAACAAACATATTCTTTCATGAAAAATTCGAGTTTCATAAGCATTCGTAATGTAAGATATAATAGAGAATTGATGTATTTAGTATTGGTGATTTAGTCATTAATTATCACTATGTCGACGCGATATTAGCGTTCATATTCATGACTATAGCAATGGTTAGCGGCGCTCTTATCATTCCGAAGCAGTTGAGTAAGTATCGACGAATATTTTTGATAATTCACATAGTTTCAGCTACAGCATCATATATAATGCTTATCATAACTATCATAAGAGCTCCTCGACTGTAGGTGTTATTGCATTGATCGTTAATATTTAGTTAAACATACCTTAGTATTGATGAATGAAGTTCAACTGAAGAAATTAGCTGGGCTGTTCCTGGGTACTGTATTAGGTGATGTATACAGCCTTTACTGGAGATACTGTATTCTGAAGCCGAGACCCAGGTGGTCACTGGACGATGAATTACTCGGCAGTTTAGACTTATGTGGCGGTAAATTATGTTATAGCTACGTCACCGAGCTTATGTTGCTACTCACTGAAGAATTAATCGAAAATGATCATGTGAGGCCTGAATTACTAGCTACTAGACTAGCCTGCAGAGCTAAATTAGGACGTGATATTAGGTGCTATGATCCAGCAATAGCTTTGATTTTCAGGTATATAAGAAGAGGTGTACCATGGGAGGTGGCTATTAGAGAGATTAGCACTACTTGCGATCTTTCTAACTGCGCTGCAGCCGCTAGGGTAGCGCCAATCACCATATTATTTGACAGCTTAAGTGATATCATTGAGGAGGTAACAAAGCAGGCGCTTATTACTAATTATAATGAGTACGCTGTTGAGGGAGCTTTAATTTTCGCTATTTCCCAGTACTTAGTAATTAAAGATGTAAAAAATAGCGATTTAATTCGTGAGTTGCTTAAGTATACAGATGGGAGGGCATTCAAAGTGAGACTTCTCGCAATACCTAAGCTACTTAATGAAGAACCACCGATTGTTGCTAAAGTAATAGGTAACTCTTCCAGAGCGTATGAGGCGATACCTGCGGCAATATATTGCTACTTAAAATCAGGAGGTGACCCCATGAGAGCTATTAAGTACTCAGTTAGCTTAGGAGGTGATGTGAGTGATATAGCCGTAATGTCAGCTTCCTTAGCTACAGCATCATCAGGAATAAATCAGAATATTGTAAATCTCTTAGATAACGTAGAGAATTTAAGTACATTACTGCAACTACTTCAGACGCTAATCAGTAAGAGATTAGGTACTCATGTAAGTTTAGGGCTGCTAATTGACAGGTGGGAAGGGTCATTTGGGACGGGCTTTAATCATCGAATCATACGTTGGCGTTCTAATCATCCAGAAGTATTCTAAATTGTCAGGGGTAAAATATATTAGCACATTATACTAGCTAGTAGATAATGTTTATCAAATCCTGAAAGCCAAATATCTTATGGAGAGCCCGCGACACCCGTACAACGCCCTCGCGGGAGGGGGGATGAGTACGGGGTCCCCGGCCTTCAAGTCCATTTCTTATGCTTGATTAAGAAACTATCCTCAGCTTAATCCCGTTATATCATCGGTCATTGACGGGTAGGGGCTTCTTCATAGGTTCAATAGCTGTTTAGGGCATTCATAAAATATATACATTAACTAGCTAAATTAGTTCTGCCTGCAATAGTTCACATTACACATATGCGCTTAAATGCGCACTCGCCACATCTCCTTAAGCTGCAGTAAACTTTATCATGTATGTAGGCTATCGTTTGTACGTAGCCGCTCAACTCACCGAGCTCAGCTACACTTTTACCTGTCAAGCACTTCGTTCTTACTGGACACTCCATGCAACTTGCTCCGTAGGTGAGACACAAGCTTTTATTCGGTATCAATATATCTTCATCACCAACTAAACCTAATCTGCGTGCGAACCTACTATAGTGGACATCACTTGGCGTAAATACTGCTCCTTCACCAGTAAAGAGCAGAAATGCATCAGCTACCTTAGGCCCTACATTCTTTATATTCAGGAGTTCTCTTCTTAATTCCCAGCCTCTGAGGTTGCTGTATACCACGACACGCTCTAGGTCTTCCACTACCTCAAGTAACTCAGATAACTGATAATTGCTTCCTACTTCTGGTATTTTCTTAGCTATGTGAGTTGCCTTATAGTCTTTAATGCCACTGAATATAGATTTCACCCATTTTATGACGTTAGTGTGATATGAAGTTCTTCGAGAAAGAAAAGTAGCAATAGCGATTATTAATCTGTCTGGATAGTAGCTGCTAATGATTATTCTCAAACCCGAGTAAGTACTAAGCAGTACCTCAACCAGGGATCTTAACCTACGAGAAACTCTACTCACATAATCATACGGGTCGAACCATGCACCTGCCCATTGCGTGACAGCTTCACTAGAACATGAGGGTCCATTACAAATTAGTCTGCCATTTTTAACAGCTATAACTGTACCTGTGCCGTATCCTAACTCCTTTATCCACACATTATTCTCAACTTTCCTAAAAAGAACAGAAGCAAAGCTAGGAAACATGGATAGGTCTAAATTAATGTTCGTCATCAGCACCACATTTCTAATATAACTTAAGTACTATTATTGTTAATTAAATTCAGCAGAGACGTTATGTAGCACTAAGGTAAAAATAGGCTTAACTGAAGTACTTAATGGATGAAGACTTACTCCCGGACTGACAGGGAGATGAAGAGAACTTACCCAACTGATTCCCTACATCAATAATAGTGCTTTACTGCTATGAAATACACTAAAATTTTTTAATAGCGATGAACCCCTGTGCATCCTCAACCCACTTAATAACGCGGAAACCTACTAGCTCAAGTCTTCTCTTGATGCCCTTCAATACACTTACATTGCTATGCTTATAAGGCATACCTGTGTAGTGGAATATTTTGCCACCTTTCCTCAGCACTCTATATAGTTCACTGTAAAAGTCAACACTATATAGCTCACCAGCAATACTGAATCTAGGAGGGTCATGTATTATATGTGTGAACGTATTTTCAGGTAATTCACGTATCACTTCAACTATGTCAGCTTTAATAGTCACTATACCTTTACTAGCTAACTTCTTAGACCACGGATTATACGTTGCGATTTCAATAACATTGGGATCTATTTCTGAAGTTAAGACTAGCAACGCTCCGCGATCCGCGGCTATTGATGCTGTATAACCTAGGCCTGTGCATGTGTCTAAAACTATGGCTTTCCTCAATTTGCCTAGCTGATTTACCTTGCTTACTGAATCATTCCATGGGTCAGTCCCCACATATCTGTGCATATGTATCCCGCTAATCTCCAGTGTTGGCGCTTTGTCATACCTAATTGGTTTAAGCTTGTAGTACTTACGCATTCTGTCATCATACCAGGCTATAGGTACTAATGCTGAACTTTTAATGACATAGACGAAACCCTCCTTGAGCTTCTCTAGCTTGCTCAGTTCAAGGCAGACATCCCTAATTTGCACACAGCCGCGGCCACTTCTGTACTTCACTAACTCACTAGATAAGCCTAGGTCCAACGTTATGTTGAACCTAACAGCTCCTTCATTTATGAGATTTAATATTCTAATAGCCGCTTCTCGAGTTAAAACTGGCAGGTTCTTAGGCTTAAATACGTACCTGTACTTATTGACTCTGTCGAGTAAGTCACTAATTACATTAATCATGGGAGCTTGAACCCCTGTACAGTACAAATTAACTAAAGTAGGGAATTAGTGCTATCTTGATATCTGAGTACACTACTTCCCCTCAATAACCTTAATTATTCTTGGAACTACTTGTGCTTTCCTTGACACTGCACCTTCTAAATACGCGTAACCTCTCGATAAATCCACCCCAAGTGCCCCCTCGACTATGTCTTTCTGCCCTACGACAACAATGTATGATGATCTCTCGATAAAGTCAGTAATAAGTAGTGCTAGAAACGCGTACCCATGCTGCTTACAGACATCATCCATATATTTTTTAATCTTTCCCATATTCTGTATATATTTCTGCGGCTTTGCCGTAAATACTTGAGCTATAGCGAACTTCATACCCTTAGCTGTAAATTCCTTGATGTCCTTAGTAATTACTATTCTGGGATCTAGCTCCTCATCTAACGACATTATCTCCTTTGCTGTATCTGTAACGTCGCCTATATTTAGACCCACATACTCCAGTATATCGCTGACTACTCTTTTATTATCCTCAGTTGTCGTAGGGCTTTTGAGCAGCAGTGTATCCGTTAATATAGCATAGAGCATTACTTCAGCTAAATTGCTTGGAATATTGATGTTCAACTCCTTAGCTATTCTCCATAATATTGTGCAGGTAACACCTACGGGTTCAACCCGGAATAATATAGGTGATCTTGTAACTATATCTCCACTAACTCGATGATGGTCTACTACAGCAATAACATCTGCCTCTTCCACACCTTCAATAGCTTGACTTAACTCGTTATGGTCAACCAGTGCAACCTTTTTTCTGTAGTCTTTTACTAAGTCACTTCTAGTAATTATACCTCTCAGCCTACCTGCCTCATCAGTAACAACAACACTCCTAACCAATTTCCTTGCCATCAGATTCTTCAATTCACTTACCAGGGTATCTTCATAGACTTTCTCAGCCTCCTCAGAAAACTCTTTTACTGGCCTACTTAGATCTAGAAGCCTAGCAGTCATGTAAGTATCGTACCTTGATAGAAGTACAATAACTCCCTTATTCCTAGCTATTCTTAATACCTCCTCAGAGGGCCTCTTGCCATCCGTAATTACCAGGAGTGAGACACCTAGTTCTATTGCTTTTCGCTGGACATCTTCCCTATCACCTACCAGCAGTATGTTGCCGCGTAGGTCATACGAGGTCTCAATAGTTTTGGCAGACATTGAAGCAACGAATACCCTACCCGAAACTCTTGATTTCTTACCTTGAACTAAGAGCCCGCAGCCTACAACATCAATTATATTTTTAATTGATACGCCACTTAGTGTTAACCTCATGACGCCTAGCTCAGACATCATCGAACATGCGAAGCTGCTAGTACTAAAGATGCCGATAACTCTTTTGTGTTTGTCAACTACTGGAGCTGACCTTACACCCAGAGATATTAGTAGGTCAATAGCGTGCTTTACTGGCATACCTACAGTTACATACTTTACATCCCGTGTCATTACATCAGCTACCCTAGGTCTCACATCAGTAATTAGTACTGGCTCCTCAATCTTTGCGTGATTAAGAACAAATTTTATGCTGGGGTTTAATTCGCCAGCTCGCGATTGTATAGCATTAAATCCGCATTTTCTCATCATGTGTGCGAGCACAATTGAAGCAACAACAGCATCCAGATCGGGGGTTTTATGCCCTACGACATAAATTTCTTTAGCACCTAAGTACAAGCCTGTACCCATGAAAGATAGTGCACGAGCAACTAATATTAAGTTCAGGAACTGAGTGAGAGGTATCTTTTAAACTATAAAAACATTTTAAGTAAAAGTCGGAGCACTTATTACTGCTTAAACACAAATTATAATTCAAAGGGAGTTGATAATATGTGTGCCGCATCTGAAATAATAGGAAAATTCAAATTCATAAAACAGAAGTATGAGTCAGCCCTAGGACGGTCGCTAAGCCCAGATGAGTTAATTAAGATACTTGCTATAGACTATGAACTATCCCCTAGCGACACGTATGAAATTTGGCGCAGTATCATCAAGTCAAAGAATTTAAGATAAAAATGATAAAAACTACTTTACTCCTCAAAGATTTCCTTAGCCAATTCTTCATAGTCTACGTAACTTAGACCTAGAACATGCGCTAGTGTCTTTATAGATTTCCTCAGATCCCCCGCCATAACAACATGGTGATTGGCTATTGCAATTTGCGGAAAGACCCAAGCCGGAAACGTTAACAGCACCTCGGCCTGAGTCCTGCACATAGAGTCGCTAAGTAAACCTGATTTAAGTACTCTAGCCTTAGCTACCGCAAGAGCTGTGAACTCATAGTCAACTGAAGCTAAGGTAACGTCACCATACCTTAAATTACCAGTAAGACCGTAGGGGTAGCCGGACTCAAAGTGTTCGATAATTTTAGGATTGTCAAGCACATCTATAGGTGCTGTACAGTGCGCTAGGTATAACCTAAAATCTTTAATACCTGATGGATTAGCTATCCAGCCACCGCTTCCTGTCAAGTACTTAGACACCATCATTAAGAACATCGCGGTTAGATCAGCTTCACATGCCACTACATATCCGCTACTATTGAGCACAGCAAGTGCAAGACATGGTGTCACCTTGTGCTTTACTAAGTACGGAAAGCAGTTAATTGCAACAGCACTATATCCTTTACTAGTTATTAAGGTCTTTAGTGCTGCATAAATAGCACCGATTTTCTTTAGTATACTTCGCTTCTCAATCACGTCAATACCCACTGCAGCTGTAAACACGTCTAAGAACTCATTAACATCTGCAGAATCTACCTTGGACCTAACTAAGGAGTCGAAGACATCAGGCGAAATAATGTCTACCTCGGCATTAAAAGCTCTTCTAAAACCCTCCGCTTCACTTGGCTCCTCCTCAAGCCCTACCAGGCACACCTTAGCACCCCTTATAGCTGATGCCGCTATAGCTGTTCTTGCTGCCTCCTCCAAAACGCTCCCACATTCGCTGCCCCTGGGATCGCGGCACGTAAATATCCATGATGAGACGCCCTCAACCTCGAGTCTAGTCCTAGCCGATATAGCTGACGGCAGGCTATTATGCTCGCTATGCGCAATAAATACCGCTGAGTCTTCTTCAAGGTAATGGATAAGTGCTCGAGCTAATCTGCTCGTTCCTCCAGTAAGGAATATGACCAGTGGGTAGTAACCTTTGAACTCATGTGCAATAGACCTCACTTCATCAAAGCTAGTTACTACATTAGGTACTACAGTAATCTCCTTAAACTTCTCGAGGTACTTTCGAAAACATTCTGCCAGCTCTCCACTATATTCTTCACCATGAATTTTCGAGGCCAGCTGCACAACAACTACTTTACCCATGCCAATATCCCCCAACCTACTTAAGCACCACATAAAGAAATTAAACTTATACACCTACTAGACACTTAGAAAAGTGAAAAGAATATGGAAGACGAGCTCAACATACGACAAGCACGAAGAAGTGATTTAAGGGACATATACTTAATTGAAGTAAACTCGTTTCCCTACCCTTATCCGATCGAGGCATTTCTCACTTTCTTGATACTCTTCCCTCAGTATTTCCTAGTTGCTGAATGCAGCAACAGCATCGTAGGGTACGTAGTAGGATCAATAGATAGCGATGGGTTAGGACATGTAATCTCCTTAGCTGTACATCCTTCATATAGAGGTAGAGGAGTTGGCAGAAGACTACTTCTAACTTTAGAGAAAATAATGAGAGAGAATGGCATTCATAGAGTTAGGCTGGAGGTCTCAGTAAATAATAGAGCAGCTCTGGCGCTATACAGGTCCGTAGGATATAGAGTAGTAGGGTTAAGAAGAAACTATTACCCTGATGGTTCAGACGCCTATGTTATGACTAAAGAACTTAGTAATTAACTTACTAACTGCGTCACAGTACATTGGGTGGACGTATATCCGCGCTATACCCATGGATTCAGGAAGGTGCTTAACTATTGAGCCAGCAAATTCGGTTATCTTTACTGAAGTACCGTTAGTTAGCACTCTGACAGTCTCTTCATCTGAAATTATAGGTATTACCTCTACGTAGGGTAATGTGCTATAGCGCGGGATACCTTGATCTCTCACATACTCTATAGCCCTATTTATGGATTCTCTTACAGCTGAGGGAACAGGATTTACATTGCTGAAGCCTATCCACTCATAAACTGCTCTAAAACCTTTTCTAGAAATATACATCCTAACTAATTCCCTAAATGAATCATCTCCAATTCCTTTATTCAGTACGTGACTTAACACCCCACCAATGTAGAAATCATCCCAAATATAGAAGAGTCCCTCACGTATTGATTTCCTTATTCCATTTGCCGTTGTGAAGGGCTCCAAGAGGTCTCTTAATTCAGAGCTTTCACTTATCCTCTCGTAAATTAGCGCTATTAGAAGTTGATAGGATGTTATCGTCTTGTGGTAGTATACTGTTCTATACATGTGTAGCCTAGCTATGTAGAAATTTTCTATTGCTTGAACTGCTTTCTTAGGTACTGCTATGAAGCCGCTGCTGTCCACCGTTACGGTCTGCACTATTCTGTCCAGATCTATTAATCCGTAAGCAACACCCGTATGCAGTGCATCACGCAGCAGGTAATCTAACCTGTCGACGTCTAGGTCACTAGATAGAAGTTCATTATAGACAGTCTCCTTATGTAGCCCTGCAACTATTGCCGCTACCTCCCTCGGCTCAAAGCCGTAAGTCCTCAGTACATCAGTTATGAACGGATCCTCTTCAATTACCCATCTACTTAATTCCTCATGTTTCAATCTAAACTTGCGTATAAAGTAGTGCTCTACGCCATGAGAAAATGGCGTATGACCTATATCATGCAGTAATGCAGCGAGCTTGAGTAGCTGAACGTCATCACTACGTATGATACCTTCTTGAGCTAATTTGCTCGCGATTATCCCCATTAAGTACATCACACCTAGTGAGTGAGAAAACCTTGTATGAACAGCCCCTGGATAGACATACCACGCCTGAGCAAGTTGCTTAATCCTCCTCAATCTCTGGAACGTAGGCGTATCAACTATCTTTAACTCAACTTCATTGAGAGGGATGTACCCATGCAGCTCATCATAGACGCTCTTAACTGCTGACTCACTACTCCAGTATACTCTCATGGCAACCCCTTCATGAAGAGATATGCACTAGTAGGTTTAATAATGTGAATTTAACTTGCTCAAGCCTTCTCTCTAACGCTGACTAAGTACTTATTTAGAATTTTAGCAATTGCTTGTGCTTCTTTTGGTAACACATATGACTTCTTCTTTAGAAGCTCCTCCAAGGGATCTAGAGGCTTCGGGTAGACGTCGTATCTAAGCATTATGTAGGAAGCAGCGATTTCGAGAGCTTTATCAAATCTCATACCTGTCGATTTCAAATCCTCTAAGAATTCTCTAATATAATGCAGCTTCAAGTTTTCATCACAAACACACTTTTCTTGAGCATTACCTGCTTTGATATCTCTTGCCAATCCCCTTGAATAGGGTCCTCTTACTGTCCACTTAAACCTATAGCCTAAATGTAAGTTAAACATTCTCTGAGCAATGTAAACTAGCCAGTGTATCGCTACACTAATAATCTGCTGATCTTTAACATAGCTTACAAGTTCCTTAGCGAGCTGCAGGACACAGCAAACATTGCTCATAATCTCACATACTCATTTCTCACTCACGAAATATCTTATAAATAAAGCACCAAATCCCCAAAGTCCGATCTTAAATACCTAAGCAATTAGTACTTTTGTAATTAGTATTACCTGCTACTGCAGTGACGGTGAGAAAGTCGAAATATAGACTTAATATAAAATTCTGTGAGATCTTATCTGACGAGTAATACAGAGATAGGCACGTTAACTATTATTGAGAGAGCTGTTGATCCTATGATTATTTCCTCTGATACTGTTCTCCCTCTTGCTGCTATGATTATTATGTCGTAATTCCCTTCGATAGCTTCCTCAATGATTTTAGTAGCTGTCGACTGGCTATTCCTATCTAAGTCAACTACCTTAATGTCAACATCTATGCCGGAGTTAAGTGCCTCAGCCTCAACTTTCTTCCTAACGTCGTCAGTACTTAAGGAGCCGTCATTAACTACGAATGCAGTGACTTTAGATCCGTATCTCTTAGCAAAATCTAAGGCGATCTTCAGGGCGCGTGAACTAGCTGCTGATCCGTCGAAGGGAACTAGTATTCTCCTAAAGAAGTAGCTGATTTCGTAAGTGGGCTCCCTAATATATGTCACAATAATCACCCCCTGCGTCTGAGCTCATAATCAATTTATCCTCTTTTTTATTAATTTTTAAATTTAAGGTCATCATGTCTTGTCACCGAAGAATTTCCTTGCTGACATCTTTAGTGCCTGAACGGCCGGCAGCGGCTCTCCCGCTAGCGCTACCAACAACGCACCACCTCCTGTTGATACGTGCATCCCTTCTCTTCTGGCTTCTTTAATCATCGCTGCTAAGTGTCCGCCACCTATAACTACGAATGCCTGACTTTCTATAGCTGCCTTAAGCAACTCTTCAGTGCCTCTCCTAAATCTCGGATCTTCGACGTAGCCTGCCGGACCGCGCATAACAACGATTTTAGCTTCCTTTATTAGCTCGCTGTACATCTCTAGCGTATAGGTACCGATGTCGAGGGGCTTGCCGTCAACACTGAAGACAGGTTCCTCTACGATGTCACCGTTGCTCTTAAGCACCTTATAGTCGTATGGGGTATCTACTGGCGCTCCTGAGAGCAAGACTCTTCTTGCTCTAGGAACTAGCGAGAACAGACCTGTCTCCTCAAGTACTCTCTTCACGGACTTACTTACTCTGCCACCCTTAGCTACGTGGAATGTTAGCCCAACTAAACCGCATGTAAGTATTCTGTCAGCTATTTTTCTTTTTGTTAGATACTCGATTATCCTAATTGTGTCATGCACCTTAGCTCCACCAAGTACGAATACCCTGGGTGGCAATGACGCCTCAATTACGCGCTCTAGGGCATCTAACTCCTTCTTCATTAACTCGCCAATAGCTGACGGCAGCACTAGCGGGAAGCCTACTATTGAGGGCTGAGATCTGTGAGCCGTAGCAAATGCGTCAAAGATGAAGTAATTGAAGTGAGGCGCTAGCCTCCTAACTAAGTAAGTTCTTGACTGCACCTCAGGTGAGGACTCAATCATTTCCTCAGACACAAACCTCACGTTGTCCAGCAACAGTACATCGCCCTGCTTGACAGACTTAATAGCTTCTATGGCTGCTGGGCCCATGACATCTTCGATGAACTTTACGTCCACACCTAAGTACTTAGCTAGCAGCTCCCTATGCGGATGGAGCGATATAAAGTCTCTTCCTCCTGGCCTACCCTGGTGTGTAACTAATACGACACCAGCACCGCTACTAAGCAGTTTCTTAATAGTTGGGATATGAGCTCTAATTCTAGTATCATCCAGTACGGACCCATCCCCACCTATAGGGCAGTTAAAGTCTACCCTGACCAGAACCCGCTTCCCACTTAAGTCAATATCATCTAAGGTAGGTAAGCGTAGAGAACTCACTCTGCTACACCCAGAATAACTAGGAGATTACCTTATTACTTTAACGTAGTATTAATTGAGCTGTTCGTTTGCGGCTAAAACACATAGCTGCGATTTGAGAGGACGTAATATTACTTATTATAGTATAGTAGCTAATCTATTAGGGCTATAGGTTGAAATTGTGGAACTTAAGTAGTGAGGAAATTAAGGATGTCCTAAAGAGGGGTGACCTTACTGTATGCGTCATAGGGCTGGGCGGTGTTGGACTTGCTGTTGCTGCCGTCTGGCTTAGACATAATGCGAGAGTAATAGGCGTTGATATCGATGAACACAAGGTGGGACTGCTACGCAGAGGTTACGTTCCCCATCCTGAAGAGGTGGTAAGACACACCATTTCTTCGAGCGCTAAAAGCGGTAGGTTCACCGCCATAACAGATGTTGCTGAGGCGGTCAGAAAGTCGGATGTTATTAATGTCATAGTACCTCTAGTATACAGAGAAGGAGGCCCTGATTTTAGCGCACTTGACGATGTCTTTAATAAAATTGCTGAAAACCTTGAGATAGGTCACACGATAATCTTAGAAACTTCGGTACCTCCTGGAACATCCGAGTTTAGAATTAAGAAAATCCTTGAAAAACGGTCTGGGCTGATTGCAGGCAGAGACTTCGCCTTAATATATTCACCGGAGAGAGTAATGATCGGGCATGCTGTTGAAGACATTGAGAAGAAGTATCCTAAAATAATCTCAGGTATAGGTAAAAGATCCATCAATATAGCTGTAGCACTTTACTCTCACATGTGTAAAGCTGGCGTCATAGTGGTTTCATCCCCCAGGGTAGCTGAATTTGCTAAACTTGCTGAGGGAGTATATAGGGATGTAAATATCGCATTAGCTAACGAGTTGGCTAGGCTAGCTAGGATAATTGGAGTAGACTTTAATGAAGTTAGGAAGGCAGCTAATTCGCAGCCTTATTGCCACCTCCACAAGCCAGGCTCAGGTGTCGGAGGGCTCTGTATACCAGTATATCCAATGCTGTTGGAGTGGATTGCCGAGCTTAACAAAATGAGGCTTGAGTTAGTGCTCACTGCTAGACTAATTAATAAGCAGCAGCCACTCTACCTTACGTCACTCCTGCTTGAAGGACTAAAGACCATTAATGTCGAGCCAGATAGCAATGTCAAGGTGACTATATTAGGATTAGCTTTCAGGGGAGATGTACCTACGGATGCTTTATCCCCCACTTACGATTTAGTTAGGTCGCTCAAGGAACTGAATCTTACTGTGGCAGTTCATGATCCACTCATTAAGGATGATGAAAAGATTCGTGTGCTCGGAGCTATGCTAACAGATGATCTTGAAGAAGCTGTAAAGGGATGTACTGCGGTTATAGTAGCAACTGATCATTCACAGTATAGGTCCCTAAGTACTTATGATATACTGGATATTTCAGGCAGTACTAAGCTAGTTATTGTAGATGGCAGGGACATTCTTAGACTAGATAAATGTAATGGCAGGGTTCTGTACACAGGCGTCAGTAGACCATGGATACTCCTCTAACGTCATAGCAGCTTATTTAGATAATGCAATTACTACTTAAAAGTGATGCATGTTGTACTTTATGGTAAAATTTAAGGATTATTTTATTATGAAGAAAAATATTGATATTCATTAAGTAGCTAGTACGTCACCTACCACTCTGTCTTTGCCATAGCGCTTAAAGTACTCAACTAGTTCATTAATTGGCTCACCAAGTATTATGTATGGTATGGTAAGTATTCTCTTCCTCGTGTAGTCTAACATATAGTAGCTCCATTCTCTTACAATTCTGCCTTCACGGAGCTTATCTAAGAATATGCTGAAGTTAAATACTTCATCAGCTGGCAGCGACCCAAGTATGAGCCCTATACCCTCTATAGGGTTAAAGTACGCGTAGTCGAAGTACGGATGAGCTACCAGTGCTTTACCGACCCTGTGGAGTTCAGCTGGATTACCCCGTAATATAGCAGCAACATATATGCTTGCCTGCTCCTTCAGCGGTGCTGAGATTAGCTTAACACCTCTTATAACACCTCTCGCCTCAATGTGGTTCTTGAAGTGTCTGAGTACCCTAATGTAGTTTATTGACGTTACTGGCCTGAATTCCTTATTGAGGTCCTCTGTTATTTTCTTCAGCGAGATGAACGGGTTTTTCTCTAGCTCCTTAATTATGAATAAGTCTATTTCGTCAAACTTCCCTCTTCTGAGTGCTCCACTAGGTATTGCTTCCTTGGGCGACGACTTGATCGCGTTTAAGAGCTCCTCCCAATCTAGCCTAATTACATTTATTTTCGGATCATAGTACTTCCTTAAGTTAGGCTTTGCCGGTATTGAGTATGTCAGCTTAATAATTTCTCTGGGCTCCCTCGGCAAGAGCCCTGCTAAGCTATTGATCAGCGTTTCGCTCATGCCTCGAGGAATTAAGTATATGAGAAACGTCCCCCACGGTAATAGCGGCGCATAGAATCTAAGAGTACTCTTAAATATCTCATCATACCCTATGTACTCGTCTAAAACTATCGTAACCGCTTCTAAACCCAACCTCAAAATATCTACATCAGCAGTAAATCTGAAGCCTTTTTCCTTGAGTATATTCATAAACTTCCATATAGTTGATGCGTGAAGGCCCATATCCTCAGCTACTCTAGTGATCTCAGGGATGTAGTCATAACTTTGCACTTGCTCTATGAAGTCAACAAGGGAAGGATTTAGAGCTCTCCTGGAGTACTGTCTAAACTTGTCTAATGAGTCATTAATCGAAGACTTACTGCTCAAAGACAGAGTACCCTATAATATTCATAGATTTTTATTTATAAAATTTACTAGTAAGAGAGTACTCGCAAGTACTTTATGTGTATTAGAGTTTACGATAAATTTAACAATGGAATAAGTTTTTACCAATTAAAATGTTTAAACGTGCTCATTATGATTATAGAAAATGACATCATGTAGTTATAGATTTTACACTATTAACATACTATAGCAAATAATTATTTGGTGAAGAGCAGGTATGCATCTTAGTATAGTGGAAGTTAGCTGGTTATACCTACGATACTGCCTAATTCAGGATGAGGCCTGTACCCGGACAATCTACTAATGTATAACTTAAATTTATCGGATCTAAGTAAACTGATGAAAGTCCTAACGCTACTTTTCTCAAGTCTATCACGTGGCACTATGAAGTCGAAGTGCTCCCACGTAATAGGTATAAAATTAAGGCCGTATCCTTCAGCTACTAATCTAATTGTAAATCCTACATCTGCGTCCCCTCGTGCTACTGCTGATGCTACATCATTGTGTGTATTTAATTCCAGATCATAACCTTTAATTCTATGCTTTAGTTCCTCTAGTTTAACGTTCAAACCTAGTTCACTGGCGTATTTCACCATGAAATGATCGGCAAATATCCTAGTTCCTGATCCCCTATTCCTATTTACATACTTTAAATAGCCCTTAAGCATTCCTTCAATAATATCGTTTATAGAGGCACTTTCTCCTAGCCTATGAACTACCCCTAGTTCTCTCATGTAACCTCTAATAACTACAGCATAATCTGATAACCAGTACTTTTTAAGGTATGGAATGTTGTATTCACCGGTTTCAGGGTCGTAAAGATGCACGCCCGCAATATCAGTTTCACCTAATGTCAATGCAGCTAATCCGCAGCCTGAACCAACCCAAAGAACCTCTACTTCTCTTACTCCTAAGTCCTTTAGTAAGCCAATGACGTACTCTACAGCGGGATCGTGACTGCCCATATAGACTAAATCAGGCATTCTTATTCTGAGGTCTGCTTCACTAACATCAAACTTAGACTTTGTCAATTTCTCAAAAAACTCTACATATCTCTTCAGCAAGCGCTTTCCATCATCAGTAAGTTTTGTACCACCTCCCTTTCTCCCACCACGTCTAGCTTCAACTACCCTAACACCCAGTATTCTCTCTATCCTTGCTATGGCCTCCCACGCTCTCGAGTAGGAAATTTTCAGCTTTCTTGCAGCAGCTAAAATGGAGCCGTACCGATCTACCATAGCAAGAAGCTTAGCTGAAGCATCATCGAGCACGATGGTTCCGTCATATTCAAGTACAAGTATTATCTTAGGAATCAATTCCTTACTCAAGTACAACCCTGAGATACAGGTATTTCTAAAACACTTAATATTAACTCTGTTTTACGCAAATTCAAGAGCATACATGAAAGGTAATTAAAAATATCATGATGAACTTTTAAGTACCATGCTGACATTAATTTCGTATGTGGTGTCGCAAATGAGAAAGATCTCTGAAAGAATTAAGGAATTACCTCTGTCCCCGCACAGGCTACTTGTTGCCAAGGTCGATGAGCTGAGGAGAAAGGGAAGAACAGTATATAATTATTCTGCAGGGCAGCCTGGATTGCCTCCCGATGCTGAGGCACTGAGAATATTTAATGAAAATGTAATGAAGAACCCCTTTGATCACTTCAGATACATGGGGTCTCAAGGTCTACTTAAGTTGAGAGAGGCTATTTCTGAGGATTTAAGAAAGTATGGTGGTATTGATATTAGCCCAGACAGCATAGCTATTGTTAGCGGCGGTATTGACGGCATTATACTGACTCTATATGCTGTTACCGACCCAGGAGACGAGGTACTGCTGTTTGACCCATGCTATAGCATGTACTGGGGTGCTGTTAGGTTCCTGAAACTCAAGGCCGAGACATGCAAACAGTCAGTAGATACCGGGTTCCAGCCTGACCCGGAGTGTATTAAGGAGTCAGTAAGCGATAAGACTGCAGCAATATTCTTTGCGAGCCCTGATAACCCAACATCAAGGATAATCAGTGAGGAAGTAGCTAAGACTATAGCTGATATTGCCTCAGAGAAGAAGATCTGGATCATCTACGATGTAGCTTACAAGCACATAATTTACGAAGGACAGCACATTTGGCTAGAGAAGTACGTAAGTGACCCGGACATCTTGATAAACATAGCTTCATTCTCTAAAGACATAGCAATACCTGGAGGTAGACTAGGGTATGTCTATGGTCCTAAGGAAGTGATTCAGCAAATCGTTAAGCTGAAGGGATACCTAAGTATTACAGCACCTGTACCGATGCAGTGGCTCGCGTACTACTATCTATCGAGCGGACTGAAAGAGAAGTACCTGAAGTATGCCCTCGATGTTTATAGGAAGAGGAGAGATGCTGCTTACGAGGCATTCAGGAAGTACCTGCCTGAGGCAAAGATATGGAAGCCTCCAGCTAGTATGTACTTATTCCCCGACATGAGCCCGTATTTGGAGAGGCTAGGTATGAATGACATAGACTTCACGTTCAAGCTAGCGGAAGCGAAGGCTGTAGTTATGCTGCCTGGCTCGATCTTCGGTGATGCAGGCAAGAACCACCTTAGGGTTACGTTCGTAACGCAGCCAGAGGATAAGCTAGAGAAGGGAATTCAGCTCTTAGCAGAGTTCATTGAAGAGCTAGAGAAGAAATAAAGTTACTTCCTACTATAAATTTTTTATTTAGATCAGTAAAAACAGCTTTAAATTTTATATGTTAAATTCCAAGTACCTCCTTAATTAATGCAGCTCTGACATACATGCCGTTCTTAGCCTGCTCAAAGTACTTTGCTTGAGGTAACTCATCAACACTTGGGTCTAGCTCCCATACTCTAGGCAGTGGGTGCATGATTATTGGTATATGCTTGAACTTACTCAGTAGGTTCCTGTCGATCTTATAGCTGCCTTTGAGCTTCTCGTACTCGCTTGGGTCCTTAAATCTCTCCTTCTGGAGTCTAGTAACGTAGAGTACGTCGAGCTTCTCCATGACCTCTGATACGTCATTTACTAAATAGTATTTCACCTTGCCCTCAATGTTCTTTAGCACTTCCTCCCTTATCTGGAGTACTTCCGGCGCGATATAATATATCGTTATGTCATTAAATTTAGACAGCAGGTAAGATAGGCTACTCGGGGTTCTGCCGTACTTCAGGTCACCCATGATACCAACGGTTAGCCCGTCTACCTTACCCAGCTCTCTCCATATAGTGTATACGTCAAGCAGTGCCTGCGTAGGGTGCTCATTGGGACCGTCGCCTGCGTTAATTATAGGCGCTTTTATCATTCCAGCTATTTGCTCAGGGAAGTGAGGCTTGCTCTGCCTAAGGACTATTACATCGGGATCGTAACCATCAATAATTCTTAGTGTGTCAATGTCGGTCTCACCCTTAGCTAAGCTTGAAGCACTAACTTCGAAATCTATGACCTCACCGCCTAATCTCACCATAGCGAACTGGAAGCTCAGCTTAGTCCTCGTGCTAGGCTCGAGAAAGACCGTGGCCATTATCTTTCCTTTAGCATAGTCAAGAACGCCCTTCTCATTTATTTCCCTGCGGAGCTGCTCAGCAAGTTGGAACAGCTTCTCTACTTCTCCTCTCTCAAACTGAAGGGCTGAAATTATGTCTTTTCCTTTCAGTGAGCTCAACCGCTACCACCCTTACATTGGTAAAGTAGTTTAGCAAAGAATTAAAAGTTTTACTTAAGTGAAGTCTTTTACGAATACATAAAAAATGAAATTTGTTTAACCATATTTTACTGTGTCTGCTTTACTCTGCTTACGTGAAACTTTAATTCTTCTGCTGCACGCTTGATAGCTCTTACTATGTTTACGTAGCCGGTACATCTGCAGAGATTGCCGCGTATGTATTCCCTAATATAGTCCTCATCAGGATCTGGATTATCCTCTAGCAACTTCTTAGCCATTAGTATGAAGCCAGGGATGCAGTAACCGCACTGTATAGCACCTTCCTCAATGAACGCTCTCTGAACTATATCTAGTTCGCTATCCTTAGCTAGCCCCTCAGCAGTGGTAACCTCCTTACCATCTACTTCAATTGCTAAGGTGAGACATGATAATACAGGCTCACCATCTATAAGTACTGTGCAGGCACCGCACTCTCCTATGCCACAGCCGTACTTAGGGCTTATTACACCTAACTTCTCCCTCAGTACGTTGAGTAGTAGTTCATTGTCTTCCACGTAAATGCTGACTGGCCTCCCATTTAGCTTAAATCTAATTACCTTTCCCATCTGGATCACCCCTTATAGACCCTCTCATAAGCCTTGAGGAGAGCGTCTTTCACAATTACCCCTGAGACTTCTCTCCTATACTCTGCTGTTGACCTAATGTCAGTTATCGGCTTAACCTCAGTCTTAACTACTTCAGCAGCCTTCTTGAGGTTCTCCTCATTAAATTCCTTACCTACTAGGAATTCCTCAGTCCTATAGGCCCTTATAGGTGTCGGAGCTACTGCACCTAGCGCTATTTTGACCCACTTAATTATGCCATCTTCAGCCCTTAGAGCAACAGCTACGTTTACCTTAGCTAAGTCCATCGCTACCCTAGCTATTTTGATGAATGCTGAGCCAGTATTTTCAGGTTGGTAGGGTATCTGGATCTCAGCCAGCAACTCATTTGGCTGCAGCACGGTCTTGCCTGGCCCTAAGAAGAATTCATTTATTGGAACGATTCTTTCGCCGTCAGGCCCTACAATCTTTAGCTTAGCTTCAAAGACTAGTAGCGGGGGTGCCGTGTCTGCTGCTGGTGATGCATTGCATAGGTTACCTCCAATAGTAGCCATGTTTCTTATCTGTACGCCAGCCATAGATCTAACTGCCTCATAAAGTGCCGTGAACTTTCTCTTAACTATCCCTGATTTCTCTATTTCACGTAGCTTAGTTGCAGCACCGATTGCTAGGTAGTCGCCTCTGTCCTCGATGAAGCACAGCTCCTTGATTTTCTTAATGTTAATTACATATTTAGGTTCAATGAACCTCTGCTTCATCCTAACTATTAAGTCAGTGCCGCCAGCCAGTATCTTCGCTTCACTACCGTACTTAGTCAGTAATTCAATTGCTTCCTTAATTGTCCTGGGCTCAAAGTACTCGAACTCAAACGGTATGATGTGTGTATTTACCTTATTTATATCTACCTTAGGCTTTATCGGTTTCACAAACTTTTCTCCAGTCATGCCCATCACCTCCTATTTCTCCCCCTCCTTCTCCTTGAGTGCCTTAAGAATCTTCTCAGGCGTTATTGGTAGCTCGTAGAACCTTATACCGATGGCGTTATAGATGGCATTAGCTACTGCGCCAGCTACTGGATTAAGTGCTGCTTCTCCTAGTCCCTTAGCTCCGAAGGGTCCTGTGGGTTCTTGAGTGCTGGCGAACAATACTATGAAGTCATCGAGCTTGGGCAGGTCTTGAGCGGTCATGATCTTGTAGTCTGTTATGAATCCTCTGCACATCAACTCCCCTGTTTCTGGATCATACAGTGTGTCTTCAAGAACCGTCATGCCCCAGCCCTGTGCGAAACCTCCGTGCAGCTGGCCAGCAGCTAGGTCTGGATTAATTACTGTTCCTACGTCTGCGCCAGCAACTACACGTACGGGCCTTACCATACCTGTCTCTGTATCTACCTCTACCTCTACAAAGTAGACCGTATAGGCTGGTGGGGAGTTCGTGGCCCTGTAAGTAACTACTGCTGCTATAGAGCCCCAATTCCTCTGCCAAGCCTCCCGTGCTACCTCACCTACAGTTATCTTCTTATCGGGCATTCCCTCAACGTAAATTACTCCCTGACCTAGCTCTTCGTCAGGCTTTATAGTCAGTGCTTCAGGATTGACAACATCACCAAGCAGCCTAACAGCGTACTCAAGTAGCTTCTTCTTAACCTCTCTCGCTGCTCTCCTTGCTGCCTCGCCACCTACGTAAGTGCCTCTAGATGCGTGCGTACACACGTCGTATACGGTTGTCTGAGTGTCAGCCCATATAATGTTTATCTTGTCTAGTGGGACACCTAACTCCTCAGCAATTATTTTAGCGTGAGCATCAAGGGAACCGCCGCCGTGATCCTGGAGTGCTGTTATGTAGTCTACGCTTCCGTCCTCATTAACCTTTAGAATGCATCCTGTGAAGTCTATCACTTCACCCGATATTCTTCCTCCAGCTCCTGAGGTGTGAAAACCTCTACCTAGTCCGATACCTCTCCTAAACCTCCCTTTCTGTTCACCGGGCTTTGGCCTATTGTACCAACCGATAAGTTCCGCACCTTTCTTAAGGAGCTCCGGCACTCCATCGCTCTTAACTACTGACTTTACTGTCGGGCCCTGTCCCCAGAAGAGGTCACCTCTACCAACGTAATTCTTGAGTCTCAGCTCGATCGGATCAACACCTAAAGCTTCAGCAAGTTCATCTATCACCGTTTCTACTGCCCAAGTAATTTGTGGGTTGCCATATCCCCTAAACGCACAGGATGGGACTTTATTTGTGTATACTGCAATGCCTTTATACCTAATATTCTTCCACTTATAGAGTGAAACGAACCAACCTAGCAGGCAGCCAAGTAGGGGATATGCTTGTATCTGATGCCCTCCTATATCCATGATGTTCTCTAATTCACCAGCTATGATGGTTCCGTCCTTCTTTGCTGCAACCTTAAGCCTGAAGTACATCTGGTAAGAACAGTGTTCGTACATGTCTTCCTCTCTAGTCAATGCGATCTTAACCGGTCTACCAGCCTTAAGTGCCAATGCTACAGCAACCAAGGTGACTAGATTTGTCTGAATGCTTGAGCCGAATGAACCACCGATGGGGAGTTTCTTGACATTTACCTTACTTATGGGTATGTCAAATACCTGTGATATCAGTATTCTCGTATTGTGTATTGTCTGAGTTGTGGTCCAAACTGTTATACCGCCGTCTGGCTCAGGCTTCGCTACTGCTACCTTGGGTTCAAGCTGCATGTGGTACCTTCTGTTAGTCTTGAAGGTTCTCTCAATAACTACGTCGGCTTCCTTGAACGCTCTCTCTACGTCGCCTTCATTGTAGTCTAATCTGCAAGCTATGTTGTTCCTTACATCTACTTCCTTACTCCCAAAGAGTATCTTATCGTGAATCTTCGGCTTACCCTCTTTCATGGACTCGAATGGATCTAGCAGCGGCTCGTAGACCTCCCACTCCACCTTAATAGCCTCTAGTGCCTTTTGAGCTAGTTCCTCAGTTTCGGCCGCGACTGCTGCTATGTACTCACCTACGTACTTGGGATGATCTGTCAATACTTCCCAGTCTTTGTAGTTTACCCTATCGACACTTACAAGTCTGATGTTGAACTTCTTCCGCGGAACGTCCTTGAATGTAATAACTACTGCACCCATCTTCTCTGCTTCACTAGTGTCAATACTCTTTACTCGCGCGTGCGGGTACGGGCTCTTCAGTATTCTGCCATAGAGCATTCCAGGAAGATATATGTCGTATGAATACTGCATGCGCCCCGTTACTTTAGCTACACCGTCCTTCCTCGGCGTCTTCTTACCTATGTATCTAAAGCCCTCTTGCTTAAGGGAACTGCTCGCCAACGATCCCACAAGTGTAGTGCGTTAAGGGAGGGAAAAATACTTTAATGAAAGTCATAACGATATACAAAAACTTAAGTGTAATTACGTAGGCGTGAAGTAATCAGCATTAACAACAACTCTATTTTTAAATTACAACTAATTAAGCGACCTTAACCTAAAATTAACTTCTCAAATATAGTTTATTTTAACTACTTCCCCAACTTAATTTTGGTGTTAAGTAGTGAGTTACGGTGGGAGCCTCTTAATTCGAGGAGGAACCCTCGTACTGCCGAAGGGACTGTTTAAAGCCGACGTGCTTATTGAAGACGGCGTCGTATCAGCTATTGGTAGAAACTTAAGTGCCCAGAGTATTGATGAGAGAATAGATGCTAGTGGTAAGCTGATCTTCCCAGGCATAGTAGATGAACATGTACACATGAGAGAACCAGGGCTAACTCACAAAGATGACTTCACTAATGGCACTAAAGCTGCTGCAGCAGGTGGTGTCACTACAGTTCTAGAAATGCCTAATACGTTGCCACCAGTAGATAGCAGGAGTATATTTGAAGAGAAGAGGAGATTACTTGAGCCTAAGGCATATGTTGACTTCGGCCTCTACGGCGTTATACATAACTCAAATGCAGATAAATTTGAAGAACTCGTTCAGGCTGGTGCTGTGGGATTTAAGATTTTCATGGGGCCTACAACAGGCAATATCCCCTCACCTAATGACGGCACGCTCTATGAAATTCTCCTTAAGTCTGCCAAATATAACATAACACTTGCGTTCCATGCTGAAAATTGGGACTTAGTTAAGTACTTTACATCTAAGGTTAAGGCTAGTGGAAGGAAAGATCCATTAGCTCACTTAGAGTCAAGACCTCCGATTTGCGAGGAGGACGCCATACGTAAGCTAGTGCTATTCTCTAAGAAGACTGGAGGAAGAGTACACATAGTACACATGAGTGCTGCTGAAGGTGTTGAGCTACTTAGGTACGCTAAGTATGAAGGACTTAACGTCACTGGCGAAACATGTCCTCACTACCTCATTTTGTCTGCTGACGACTACAGTAAGTATGGCTGCTTAATGAAGGTTAACCCACCAATACGTGAAAGACACCACCGAGAAGCACTATGGAAGGCGGTGAAAGAAGGTATAATATCTGCATTAGGCTCAGACCATGCGCCACATACAAGAGAGGAAAAGTCAAGGGATATATGGGAAGCTGCTGCTGGCTTCACGGCTGTACAGACATTCTTACCGTTAATATTAGATCAAGCACTGAATGGTAGGTTGCCGCTAACCAAGATTCCTGAATTAATGAGTGAAAATCCAGCCAGGCTCTTTGGAATATACCCGAGAAAAGGAACAATAGCTGTGGGATCTGACGGCGACTTAGTAATCGTAGACCCGAACGCCGAGACCGTCATCAGGGCTGAGGACCTTTATGCTAAGCACCCGGTAACACCATTCATAGGGTGGAGGCTCAAGGGAAGGATTGAGCATACAATCCTAAGAGGAATGATTATAGCATTCAATGGGAGAATCGTAGAGGGACCTAAGGGCAGGTGGGTAAGTAGGCTATAGGCAAGCTGAGAAAGCAATTAAACAATCTTTTTCTTCTATTGTTATTCTTGCCTTAGCAGAAACGTAGCGTGCGATGTATGTCAGCCTCTGAACTCATAGTCAACAGCTAGCTTCAGATCTCTATCGGACCTCTTCAGCGTCAGTAAGAAAAATTTCCCATCGAGTACAAGAGTCTCAAGCACTACATAACCCTTCTTGCCTAGATCATTAATTAGGTGCTGAATACGCACGGGCGCAAATTCACACTCATAGACAGTTATGTTACTCAAGTCAGTGCCTAGTTCATCAGCCAATTCCTTCAAATAATTCACTAGCTGCTGCCTCAGCCCCGGACTCATTTTGCTCAGGTCAACCACCTGCATTTTTCATCAACCCACTCAAACACCAAGCTTAAGACTTAAATTTTTATCCTGCATATTAAGAGGTCGCTAGTGCCACTAGGGTAAACATGTGCAATATCACAAATATAATTACAAGATAATTACATGTAAGTATTTATATTTATGTTATAGGTGTGCTCCATGGTAAAAAGCAACTGTAAATGCATGTTCAAATTACTTTTCCTCTACTCATCAAGAGCATTTAATGATAAGGTTTATTTTTGGATACTAGAATAACTACCCGAATTAAGGTGAAAACATGACCTCAGTAGAGGATCCGTATGCATTAATTGACAAGTGGCTCAGGGCTAAGGAATTCATTGTTGTTGGTAAGGGAGTAGCGAGAGCTGATGCCCTTGAGAAGGCTCTAGGTAAGGCTAAGTATGTCGAGGACTATTTCCAGTCTGGAATCCTGTTCATAAAGCAGGTGTTGAGTACCGAGCCACATGCCAAAATAAAATCCATTCGGGCTGATGAAGCACTAAAATTGCCTAAAGTAGTCAGGGTTGTTACTGCGTCAGACATTCCAGGTGAAAACCAGGTAGGGTATGCACTACCTGATCAGCCGTTAATTGCTGAGGGTAAGGTTAGATTCCATGGTGAGACAGTCGCTCTAGTTGTTGCAGAAGACGTGGATGCTGCTCTCGAGGCTGCAGAACACGTACATATTGACTATGAGTCGCTGCCCTACGTCCTAGATCCCTTGGAGGCGCTCCAGCGTAAGGATGTACTAGTTCATGAGGAAGTAGGCAGCAATATTGCTTTCAGAACACGTATTAGGAAGGGTAATGTAGAGGAAGGATTTAGTAAAGCAGATGTCATCGTTGAAAATGAGTACAGAACGCATCATCAGGAGCATCTGTATCTGGAGCCTGAAGGAGCACTAGCTATTCCAGGCCTTGACGGGAGATTAACAGTTATTACAGCTGCTCAGTACCCACACTTAGCTCAGTCAATAATTGCGCGCGTGCTGGGCATTCCAGCTAGCCAGATTAAGGTGATAGTGCCCTACATGGGCGGCGGGTTTGGAGGTAAGGATGACGAAGGTCCTCTGACGGCGGCTAAGGCAGCACTAGTGGCATACCTGACAGGAAAGCCGTCATTCATAATGTACTCTAGGGAGGAGTCAATGAGGCTGCACCCGAAGAGAGAAGCAACAATCATTAAGTACAAGTCGGGTGCTGCGAAGGATGGCAAGCTCACTGCCATAGACGTAACGATAATACACGATACTGGAGCATATGCTAATAGAGGTCCGTTCATTCTATGGAGAGCCACAGTACATGCATCAGGACCGTACCACGTACCCAATGCTAAGGTGGACGGCTACTGCGTGTATACCAACAAGGTATATCAGGGTTCCTTCAGAGGGTTCGGCAATCCGTCAGTTCAGTTCGCTGCTGAAGCTCAGATGGATGAGCTAGCTAGGAAGCTCGGCATGGACCCAGTGGAACTTAGACTAAAGAACATGCTGAGACCTGGCTTAACAACCATAACTAACCAGCTACTAGATCACTCCGTAGGAATCGCTGACGCTGTTGAGCAGCTGGTTAAGGCCTCAGGATGGTACGAAAAGAGAAAGCAGTATAGCACCTCAAGTACTGGGAGGTACAGGAGGGGTATAGGTATTGGTGTTGCGTGGCACGGTATCAGCACAAGCAGAGGTGTTCCAGACTGGTCTAACGCGTATATTAAGATAGATAAGGACGGCTCAGTAACAGTGCTTACTGGAATAGTTGAAATGGGTCAGGGCTCACCGACATCATCCCATAGACAGATAGTAGCTGAAGTTCTTGGAGCACCGCTAGAAAAAATCAAGGTTGTATTTGGTACTAGCGATGCTCCGGATGGCGGCGCCACACACGCATCAAGAGGAACAAGTATTGGAGCAATTGGTGTACTGGTAGCTGCTGCCAAGATGCGCGAGCGCCTCAATAAGCTAGCGTCAGAGCTGCTTAATTGCACACCTGAGGAAGTTGAGATAGAGGAAGGCAAGGTCTACGTGAGAGGGAATGAGAAGAAGTCAGTGACTTGGGAGGAGCTGATTAAGCATGCTTATTCACGCGGTGTTGACTTGTCAGCTACTGGATACTTCTTCCTACCGAAAGGCAAGTTCGACGACACGGTAGGTCAGGGACAGGCGTATCCCGCATTCAGCTATGTCGCAATGATTGCTGAGGTCGAGGTGGATATTGAGACAGGCAAGGTCAGGGTTCTCAAGATATGGCCGGCACTAGCAGCAGGCAGAATAATTAATCCGCAGCAGGTTGAGGGCCAGATAGAGGGTGCTGCAGTACAGGGCATGGGCTACGTCCTCATGGAGCAGCTAGTGTTTGATGAGAAAGGAAGGTTACTCAATCCCGACCTAACAGACTACGTAGTACCTACGGCGATGGACGTGCCGGAGATAGCTAAGCCAGTCTATGTCGAGGATCTCTTCAAGTACGGGCCATTCGGTGCTAAAGGTGTTGGTGAGATGGCGTTAATACCAGCACCTGCAGCTATAGCTAATGCTGTCTCGCATGCCTTAGGAATTAGAATCACTAAGCTGCCGATAACACCCGAGGCAGTGTACTTTGAGATAAAGAAGCATGGCTTAATTAAGTGAGTGGAGGTGAGGAGAGAATGTTCTACCGCATACCTAGGTTCAACTACTACAGGGTTAACTCGCTTGACGAGGCATTAGACCTAATAAGCAGGCTAGAGGACTTCAAGGTACTAGCAGGCGGTACTGACTTAATCATAGACCTTAAGGTTAGGAGGTACACAGTAAAGAATGTAGTTGATATTTCGAGGATTAAGGAGTTAAGCTACATAGCTGATGACGGTGACAAGATAAGGATAGGAGCACTAACAAAGCTTCAGGTAATAGCTGAGTCACCTATAATTAAGGAGAAGGCCCCAGTACTAGCTGAAGCAGTACGTGAAATGGCTTCATGGCAAGTGAGAAATATGGCTACTATTGGAGGTAACTTATGCAATGCATCACCAGCAGCAGACACAGCACCCCCGCTACTCGTATTAAATGCGTCACTCAAGTTAGTGAGTAAGGAAGGTGAGAGAGAGGTTCCAGTAACCGAGTTCTTCCTAGGACCCAGGAAGACCGCATTAAAGAGCAATGAGTTACTAAAGGAGATAGTAATTCCCTATGAGCCGGGCTGCGGCACCAGCTTCATAAAGTTAGGCAGGAGAAACTCCTTCACGCTATCAGTAGTTGCTGTTGCTACACTAGTTAAGGTTGAGGAGAACAAGTTCAGGGATGTCAGAATAGCGCTTAACTCAGTAGCTCCAACACCAGTGAGGGCAAAGAAGGCTGAGGAGTACCTTAAGGGTAAGGAAGTAAGTCTTAGCAATATTGTGGAGGCAGCTAAGCTAGTACTTCACGACATATCACCTATAAGTGATGTCAGAGCGTCAGCGGAGTATAGGAAGGAAATGTCGGTAGTGCTGACTAAGGACTCATTAATTGAGTCGCTTTCACGTATTGGCATAAAAGCGGAGGGGTGAAGCTAGATGAAGGTGTCCTTTAAACTTAATGGAAAGCCCGTAACGGTTGATGTAGAACCAAATGAAGTGTTGCTGGACACACTAAGGCTTAAGCTAGGAATTAAAAGCGTTAAGAGAGGATGCGAGAGGGCAGAATGTGGCGCATGCACAGTACTCCTTAACGGAG